>Ga0335085_10000383_pt1 | contig 128026 bp, 121 predicted proteins | sample Lox_Sample_45_FD_206712 | JGI IMG/M metagenome (GOLD analysis project Ga0335085, IMG submission 206712) | Soil microbial communities from Loxahatchee National Wildlife Refuge, Florida, United States - Lox_Sample_4.5 | ecosystem: Environmental > Terrestrial > Soil > Wetlands | place: USA...
TCACGCCCAAAGAGCAGGCGGTATTACAAGGGATTCTCGAAGGATTGAGCAACAAGGAGATTGGTGCGAAGTTGGACGTAACGGAAGGGGCAATCAAAACCGTACTGCAACGTCTCTTTGACAAAGTTGGTGTGCGAACCCGCTCGCAACTCGTTCGTTATGCAATAGAAAGTCGATTGGGCAAGCTCTGATGGGCGGAGACGCCTGTCGCCGGTTCCGTGCTTGCGCACGGGATTGGTAATCGACACGTCACCGGTGTCGGCTGCTGCGCGGTAACCTGCGGTTACCGCGCGGGAACTACCGCAGCCACCGCCGCTCATGGCCGCACGCAAAGGCAGTGTCCGCCGCGCCAGCGGCTTCGTTCTAGTCGGCTTCTCGGATATTTGGCACTTGGCTCAACTGTTGACTTCAGGGCGACCCACTCGTTGACAGGACTTTTACGGGTTCTGCACCTCAGCCTATCACCGCCTAAAGATTCGAGCGTCTAGACCTGAATCTTGTCCTGGGCGATGTCAATAAAGCAATACCCGGCTGGCCTTGAGAATTTCCGGATCGTGACCTACCCGCTAAGTCCGTACGGGTAATTCTGTAAATCTATGATGAAGTCTTTCGAAAGAAGAAAAGCTGGATACCAGGCTTTTGTCGAAAGACCAGCAGCGCTGCTTGGGAGACTTTAGGACTGACGGCGACGTTTTTCGAAAGAAGAAAAGCTGCGTACCAGGCTTTTGTTGAAAAAGCCCGGGTGATTTCGTCTCCCGTGCTTGATGCGCTGCAGACCATCCTTAAAGAAACGAAATCAGATCACTTTTATAAAAGGAAACGGGTCGATTTCCTCCCTTAGCCCATCGTGACATGGACCATCGGACATTTGGAGATGCCGTATCTGGTCGTTTGCACGAATCGACAAACCATGTGATTTTCTTCGGCGACGGTTTCCCGTCAAGGAGGCAAGTCCATGATCCAGTCGTTCATGCGAACAGTGCGCGCCGGACGTAAGCAGGTGCTGGCGTTCCTGCTCGCTTCCTGTATCGGAGCGGCCGTTCTGGCGCCCTGCGCCAGCATGGCTCAAAACCTCGGCACCACGCCGGCAACCGGCCAGGCTGTACAGGGCCAGACTGCGGCACAGCCCGAAGGCGCATTCCTCAACGCCGTTAACTGGCTGTGCAACGTGATCTGTCCGGTGGGCGCCGGCATCGCCGTCGTCGCCACCATCCTTCAATGGCGAAGTGGCCGCAGCTGGCTCCCTTCCGCCATGACTGCGGGGGGGCTGATCTGCGTTTCCGGCATCCTGCGGCTCATCGAATACTTCATCGCGCAAGGCCAGGCAATCGGGTAGGTGGTTTATGCAGGCGCCACTGGTCTTCAGAGCCATTCTCGGCCTTCTCATGGATCTCGCCATCCCGGCGTCGCTCGGCGCGTTCGTGATGGCGGGCATGAGATTGCGCTCGGAAGGGGGAATGAACTTTGAGGCCGGTGGCGGCTTTCTGAAGTGGCTGCTGTGGGGATGCTTCCTGCTGAGTCTTCCGGGCGCGAGCCATTGGCTGGTTCAGGAGTCGGTTCCCGGAGCGCAGCAGCTCGTAATTGCTGGCGCGAACGGTGCGCCCTACACGGCTGGCATCGAACGGATCACCAACGATTTCGTTAACGACGTTCTGATAGGACATATTGTCCCAGTCGTCGCGGCCTCGCTCGTCTTCAAGGCAGTCCTCGATATGAGCCAGGGATACAGCCCTTTAGCGTCGATCATTGCGGCGCTGTTCCTTCTTGGCGTTCAGGGTTTTTACAACCTCGCGACCGGAAGCTGGATGCAAAGCGGCGATGCCTACGGCGTGACCGACATGCTGATGAGCATGTTTGGCTATGCTGCGAATCGCATCAGTCCGATTGTCGGCGGCTTGGCGTTGTCCGCAGCCATCCTCAATCACGTGCGGCATCGGCCGTGGGGCACGCTTGCGGCGAGCGGCCTTGGTTTCTTAAGTGTTTCGGGGTTGTGGGCATTGGTTACACATTTTGCGGGGGTGAGTTTGTGAAGCGACACATTGTTGAGGCCGGCGGTGCGATCGCGCTGTGTCTGGCAGCGTACCTCAGCTACCGCATCGCCTCGTCGTCGCCAATTTTGTCCCAGCTTGAACTGGGCTTCGGCACAGATTCGGCGTCCAGCGATCTCGCGCCAGAGTGGATCAACCTTCCCGCATGGCGACTGAAATGGCCGGAGATGCACCCCTTTTGCGTGGGACTCTGCACAGACGAGGAGTTGATGAGATGAACTTCCGCCTCCTTGCCCAATCGCTGGTCTTCGTCGCTATGGGACTCATCTTGATTGCCGTCCTGGCCGTGGCGCTCCGCTTCGAAATTGCACGGCTGCTTCTCGCTATCGGAGTAGCCGGAATCTGGCTGATAGCGGAGATCTACGTGGCAATCAAGGTCGCACTGGGAATTTGGGGATGGAGCGGCGGAGTCGCCGGGATGATTGTTCGCCTGCTTACCACAAGATTCGGCCGGAAGATGGCAGCGACTGCGAGCAGAGGTGAAGCATGAACGGCGGCTCATTCGATGGCGGACTGCTTGCACTGACCAACTGGGTTGGCAACGCCGTGATGCCGATCCTGGCCGTGCTCATTCTCGCGCTTGGCGTTTTCAAGTACTCGCGCGGCTACCACATCGAGCCATATATCGCCGGAACCATGAGCGCACTGTCGGTATCCGGCCTGCTGCGGCTGGCCGAGGTATTTGCGAGCCAGGGATCGGGCGCAACGCAATACTGGGCGGCCCTCCTCTGTCTCGCCAATTGGGTAGGCAACGTGATTCTGCCAGTGTACGGGGGCGTCGAGATTGCACGCGCCGTGCTCGGCGTAGGCGGCTTCTTCGAGCGGCTCTACATCGGCGACGACTGGATTCGCCACTTTGTGGCCGGAGGAGCATGCCTCTGCGTATCCGGTCTGATGCGCCTCATGGAGCATTTCGTCTCGGCCGGAACAGGAGGAGTAGCTTAATGACGCTCAGGATGAGTCCGGTTTCCCGCAACCTCCACGCTAAGGTCACCCTGCTTGGCCTTGAGATCGAGGACATGCTGTTTCTGGCGATGACGTGCGCGGTCGCCATGCTGATAGGACAATTTCTGTTCCCCAATCGCTACATGTTCTTTCTACCCATGAACTGGTTCCTGATGCTCGCGGTGCTGGTTCTCGGAGTGCCGGGTCTGGTGGTGTTCAAGTACGGCAAGCCACGCGGCTACCTCCTGGATCTCGTGAGGTATTACGCCCTGCCGCGAAACTATTGCACGTGCGCCCGTGACCGGAAGCTGACAAACGACTTCATCGTCGACCCCGACGAGACGGAGATTGGCTAATGCCCTTGACCAGAGCACAGTACGAAAAGTCTCTCGAAGATCCAGCGGTGTGCGAACTGCTGAAGATCCGGGATTTTCTCGACAACGTGATGGTGCGTACCGATGGATGCTACGTTGCGGGCTTTCGCGTCGCGGGGACCATGACGTATTTCAGCGATGACGCTGAGCGGAACGAAGCGAAAAGCGTACTTGAATCGCTTCTGCGCGCGATCCCCGAGCAGAGCATGCGGCTGCAATTCCGGTATGAGGTAGTCGAAAGCCTAAATGGGTTGCTTGAACTTTATCGAGGTGACATGCGTTCGGAAAGTACCGAGGTCCGCGTGCTCGATGAGCAGCGTGTGGCCATCTGGCAGGAGAAGGAGCGCCAGGGTGTCTTTCTGACGCGGATTGCGGCCGTTTACCTGATCTGGGATCCAGTGAGGCACAAGCGGGCCACGCTTGCGGGTGGGACGCCAATGAGCAAGGAGGACCGGCGCCTCGCGCACGGCGGATTCACGCTTTCCGTCAACAAATCGATCCGGAAGTCCCGGAAAGAGCACGAGGATACGCTCGCTGAGTTCGAGTCGATCGTCGCTGGCATTGAGTCGGCGATGAAGGCCGGCGGGCTTGGTCCCGAGCGCATGACTGAAGGGGAGTTATTCCTCGAAGTCAAACGGGCGATGCGTCCGACAGATCCGGACCGCAAGACGTTCAGAGCGCATCTGGCTGAAGCGCGCTACATTTCTCCGCGCGAACGAGCTACAACCGTGAGCATTCTAGGACAGACCGAGACCTACCTCAATGTCGACGGGCTGCTGTGGAGCTTCATCACGCTCAACGCGCCTCCTGATGGAACTTATCCAGGAATCCTGCGCCAGCTGATGACGATCGGCTTTCCGGTTGTGATCTCGACCCAGGTCACGATTCCCGACCAGCGGACGGTTCTCGACCGGTACAAGAAGAAGCTCCGCAAGATGCAAGCAGCACAGAAGGACTCGAAGGGCAATCTCCGCGTAGACGTCACCGCGCAGGTTGCGACTCAGGAATTGATCCAGATTCAGCAGGAGTTGATCGCGAATTCGGTGAAGACCGCGCACGTGAGCATGGTCATCGGTATCCGTACCTCGGCACCCGCCTGGTCCTCCGATCAATACGAAAAGGCAGAGCGGGAGCTTGCGAATCGGCGGCAGCAGGTGCTGCACATCGTTGCGCACATGAACGGCGCACGCGGGCAAACAGAATCTCTTGCGACTCGGCGCATCTATCTTTCCGCACTTCCGGGACTGGCCGAAGACGACCGGAGGGAACTCGATCTGCTCACGCCTCACGGCGCTGATCTGTTGCCACTGGAACTGCCGTGGTCCGGAACGGCGCGCTCGCCCCTGATGCTGTTCGAGACGCCCTACCGTCAGCTCCTGCCGTTCTCCCCCTTCGATCCGGCTCTCGAAAACGCCAACGCGATCATCGCGGCCACCTCGGGAGCGGGTAAGAGCGTTCTGGTTGGGAAGATGCTGTTTACTTGCGCCAGGCAGGACGCGCAAGTTTCGATCATCGAGCGCGGCGACAGCTACTTTCACGCCGTGACGCTGATGGGCGGAAGGATGATCACCATGTCGCTCGACAGCGACCAGACGATCAATCCCTTCGATCTCGAACCGGGGCAAACTGAGCCGTCGAACGATCACCTTTCGTTTCTCAAGAACCTGACCCGCTTCATGATCGGCGACAGCGGCGAGGACGATACAGACCTGCTCGACAACCTGATCCTCAATGCGATCCGCAAGACTTACGCCCGCGCGCAGATGCGGACGGAAAATCCAATCCCACTCTACAGCGACCTTTACGACGAGCTTCAGAACTACTACGACGAAGACCGCAACCCGCGGGTCAATGAAATGGCGCGGATCGCGGCTGCGAAGATGCGCGCGTGGGTGAATAACGGCATGTATGCGCGCCTGTTTGACGCTTACACGACGATCGACATGTCGACGCCCTGGCTCTATTTTAACGTTGAGCAACTGAAGGACGATCCCAAGCTCGAAGTGGCGATGAGCCTTCTGATTGCCTACACAACCACCAGGCGCGCGCAGGGAAAAACGAACAAGCGTTGCATTACGGTGCTCGACGAATGCTGGGCGCTCCTCCAATCCCAGAGCCTCGCGCCGGTCGTCGTGCAACTCTTCAGGACGGCCCGCAAGCGCAATGCCTGCGTGTGGGGCATCTCTCAGGCGGTTGAAGACTTCACCGGGACGCCGGACAAGCCAAACGAATTTGGAGGGGCAATTCTTGCGACGACCGCGATCAAGATGATCGGCCGGCAGAAAGGCAATCTCGATGTACTCCGCCACTTTGTCCACTTGAACGAGACGACCATCAACCGGGTCAAATCGCTTGGCATGACGGAAAAAGGCCGGAAAAGCGAATTCCTGATTGTCATTGGGGAGAAGGCAGAGACCACGCACAGCCTGTATATCGTTCCGACAGCGCTCGAGTACTGGTTGCTGACCACCTTTCCCCGCGAACGGTGGTACCGGCAGTGGTGGTTGGTGACTCATCCCGAAATCTCTCAGATCGCGAGTTTTGAGGAACTCGCGATGAAGTTCCCCAATGGCCTCTCGGAAATTCCGGAGTTGCCGGAGGAACGTTCCGGCGAAGTGAGTCGCCCGATCACGGCGGCCATAAGAGCGCCGCTCGCAGCTGATGCCCGCCGCCATTCCACGGCGGTTGCGCAAGACGCGATGGAGGAACAGTTGGTATGAAGTGGAAACCGCGGCCGGACAAAATTGCGTTCACCCTGAGCTCCGTACTGCTCTTGATGCTCTTTGTCCCGGCGGGCGCCTATGCGCAGTTCGGAGGGATCTTCTCGGCCATTCTCGGCACCATCACTGGGCCGATCGGTGGAGCGCTCACGGACATCAACAGGATTCGCACCGAAATCCTTCAAACAGAACAGCAGGTCCTATGGCCCGTGGCGCTCATCGAAGAGTCGCGGAACTACATCGCAACCATAAAAGCGAGCTATCGCGGATGGATGAACAGCGTTTTCGCGCTACCCGTCAACAGCGCCATTCAGCCGGTGTCGAGGGGCCTTGAATCGGAATTCCTGAGCGCGCAGACGGGCCAGATTGCGAACTTCAATCAGGGCTATGCGACTGAGTATGGGGTGCAACCTGCCATGGGAGCCGCGCCGCAGGTCAACCTTCAGATGATGGACATCGAAGACGCGACCGCGAAGGATGCGACGGCGCAATCAATGGCCGCAGACCAGGCCACTCAGACCATGCTGAAGACAGCCCAGGGTATTGAAGACCAGGCGCAAAGCACTGCGCCGGGAACCGCAGACATGGTGGCCGCAGAGGCGCGGACCGCCGAGCTGGCTAGCATCGCCATGCAGCACAAATTGTTGGCTTACGAGTTGCGTGAGGCAGCGATCGAGCTCGCCCACCGCAACGCCGTCCTGAAGCAATCGACCACCAACATGCAAAACCTCAATCAGCAAGTGCTCAGTGGCATTGGAGGTGGACAGTGAAGCCGCTTGTCAAAGTACTCGGGATTGCCGCGGGCATTGGTTTTCTCTCACTCCTTGCCGTCGAGCCTGCCCATCCTCAATTCGGCATCGACATAGCGGCGATTCTCGCGGGGCTCAAGGAAGTCGACAGCACCTTGAATAGCGCCGTGGCGTCGCCCCTCAGGCTGATCAACCAGGTCGAACAGCAGGAGCAGCAGTTTCAACGAGAGGTGCTCTATCCGGTTGCGGCTATCAACAGTGCGCGGCAGATGGCGACGAGCTTTTCGAGTTCATTTCTGAGTTTCCGTCAGCTGGGTTCGATGAATATCGCGAGCGCACAGCTGCCATACCCGCAGCAGCTTGAGCACCAGATGCTTTCTGCGGACCCGAACAACATCGGGACCATTGGCAGTGCTTATCAGAATGTCTTCTCGCCGTTGCCACCGCAGACGGCAGTTCCGCAGAACGTCGCCTACCAGATCGATATGGGTGACGCCCAGGCAGAGGATGCGATCAAGAAGGCAATCGAGCTTGACGCTTTCGCAGAGCGGGAAATGGAAGTTGCGCAAAAACTCAATCAGCAGATCGCCGCATCGGCTCCCGGGACGGCGCCCATTCTCGATGCTGAGGCGAGCGCATGGGTTGTACAAGCAAACGCCTATACCCAGATGGGGATGGCGGAGCTACTGCGGCTGAACAGCGCGAGCGTTTCGAACCAGAGCGGGGCGCTCAAAGATTCGACGACACAGATGCAGAACCTGAACCAGAGATTGCTCCAGACTCTGACGCCGCACTGATCGAAGAGGTTTTCGATGCCAACAGGGATTTTCGAGTTCCAGACGATGCTCACCTCCGCCGTGAACGGCATCAGCGGCAGTCTGCTCGGAACCGAGCAAAGCGTTTCCTACGTGCTAATGACGATCTGTCTGGTCCTTGGGATCTACGAAGCCTATACCAGAGGCGGCGACCTCCGCTCGCTCGCCGGGACACTGCTCAAGTACGCGGTCGCAGCTTTCCTCATCGGCAACTGGACTGCATTCTTTTCGGATCTCTATAGCGGTTTCAATCAGCTCGCCAGTGCCATCGATGGGACCTATGGAGCAGTCGATCTGGCCAAGAATTGGCAAACGCAGCTTGCTACTTTGTTTGCAGACAAGGGCTATCAGGCGATCTTTAGTTCAATTCCATGGACACCGTCAGCTCTGCTCACGCTGGTTGAGATAGTGCTTGCCTACATCATCTATCCGATTGCTGTTCAAATCTTCGCGCTCATCTATACCTTCTGGGGAACCTGCCTGTTTGCGATGGGACCGTTTGTCATTGCCCTTGCCCCCAGTTCGCTTGTCAATTCCCTGACCAAGTACTATGCGCTGAATCTCGGCGTCTGGAATGCCTGGACGATCATCTACGCGGTCTTTGGGTGTCTCATCACGGCCATCCACGCCAATGATGTCAACGCGATTCTGAATGGGGATCTCGGCAGCTTCGGGCTTGGGCCCACTTTGGGCGCGACGGGACCGCTCGATGGTGGAATCGAGACGATCGGCCTCATCAGCATTATGTACGCCATCTGCATCCTGCTTATTCCGATGGTTGCCGCTTTCATCCTGCGGGGTCAGTTCTCCGCGGTCGGCGCCGGGATTTCGCTCGCAGTGTCGAGGATTACTCAGGGCGCGACCAGAGGAGCGGAGTTGGGCGCAGCGGCCGGGCCAGCAGGCGCAGTTGCCGGGGGATTCGTCGGCGGCGGAATGGGGCTGATGGGCGCTGCAGTCCCGTCGCAGTTTTCAACCGGTAACGCCTACGGAATGGCAGCGATGGCGCAGGGTGGCAGCGGAAGCATGCCTCCTCCCAACACGCCCGACGACCCGAATATGACACGCAACGCATAGCGAAGGAGCCGGAAAAGTCATGGAAAAAATGAAAGCGAAGAACGAGACCCCAAAGTTCTACGAGATGGATGGGGCGCTACGGGCGTATTCGAACCGCAGCATCGTTGTCGCGGGTGTCATGGGATTCGTCTCCCTGGTTGCTGTCGCCGGCTTCCTGCTGGTCCGCCTGGAGCCGCCGACTGTGATCCGCATCGGAAGCAACGGACAGGCAACCGTCATCTCCCCCTATGAGAACGTCAAATCGCGCCTGCTTCCCGCGCTCCTCGCTTCCCGACCTGCTGGATCCGCGCCCAACGAGTACGAGAAGCAGGCCTTCATGACCAGCTTTCTCACTCGATACCTGAGCTACGATGCGCATACGCTTTCGCAAAACTGGGCGGACGCGATCAATCAGATGACCGCGAATCTGCGAAGACAAGCTCTCGGGGATCTCGAAAAGAACGACACCGTAGGCAAGCTCGAACAGGAGCAGGCGAGTTCCACATTCAAGTTGGACCACATCGAGCAGGACAAAGCAGAGCCTCTGGTCTACACCGCCTTCGGCGTGCGAACGGTTCGCACACTCGATAACAATCAGGAGTCAATTAACCAGCTCGTAGAGGAGTACCACATTCGGCTGGTCACCGTGGACCGTTCGGCGGCAAATCCGAGTGGACTGCTCGTTGCCGAGTACTGGTCAAAGCAGATCGAAGGTGAGAAGCGGGATGCGGTACTCAGTTCGACAGGAGGGAGCGAGCAGCCATGAGCACGGATACAGCGCGTGTAATGCCGATGCCTAACGCTGCAACGGTTGCGGCAGGCGAGAAGAAGCGGCGGCGTAAGAGAACGGATGCTGACGCCGACTCCGGAGATTCGCTTGTTCTCTATTTCCTCGGTGCGGCTAGTCAGAACGACAGCGAGCCCATCGTTTTGAAAGAGCGGTTCCCCAACGAGGGAGGAGCGATGGTCGAATCGCTCAAGCGGGACGTCCCTTATTACCGCGTCGAGGTATGGAGATCACGCGCGATTGTGAAAGAAGGAAGTGTCGAGATTAAGAAAGAGGCGGTTTCTGCGCGGAACTGAGAGAAGCGCGCGGACGAATTCAGAAAAGCCGATCGACAAAGCACTGCTTTGATGATTCGGTTCTCTGAGCCACCTTGCGGGCTTACTCGCGAGGATTCGTACCGCTGACCCGGCATTCGAGCCTGGTTAGTTCCCTTCAACAACGGTCGGGAAAGAACCAGGTCAACCGGCGTCGAGCGGGTTGGCATGGATTCTTCCTGTGCCCAAAACACAAGGAGGACTCTCATGCAAAGTGCGTATGGAAATCGAATTGTGATGCTTGATATCGACACCAACGGACGCATCGAGGAACGGATTCCCGGCACAGGACAGGAGTGCTGGTTGGATCGCACGCTTCTCGGCGCAATGTACCCAAACATTCACGTGGCGCTGGTAAGCGTTCCAACTGAGCCTCTGAACGATGTAGAAGAGGCGACGGTTGCTGACCGCATGACCGCAATCTCGCACGATGGGATTGTCTACAGGATGGTCGGCGCTTCCGGTTCAGCCAAAAACGGCAAGTACTACTACTGCGATGCCCAGCACGAGCCTCTCATCGCCAGACGGTTCCAACAGTGGCCCGAAGCTGCCATCACGTACTTCGGTATTCTCGTGTCGAGTTGCAAGGTCGTACACGCGGAGCCCAAATCGACGGTGATGGTGGTCAAGGACCTGGAACTTGGGACCAACGACTGCCGCGGATGGATCAGGAAAAGTCTCTTCGAGAAGCTGGTGCTTCCCGGAGGGCACTTTTACCAGTTCCGCCTCGCTTTCGCGGAAACCCAGGCGAAGGGAAGCTTCAAGGTCATGCCGGACGAAGTAGCCGACGCGTTGAACGTCGACATCATCGTTCCGGAAAGCTCCATTAAGCCAAGCATCAAAATGCCGAATACCGTGGCCAGCATGATCGGACTCGGCTCGCGCGTCTACACAACCCCGGTTGTTCTTGGGATACGGGAAGTGTCTCGTCCCCTTGAATTCGAGTCGAGCTACACCGTACTCCAGCATGCGCCCGCGGAATCGATCGAAACCGAGATCGTGCCGCAGGCCGTGGAAACAATCGAGGCGCTCAAAACAGCGTGGAGAGAGGGCAATCACCGTAAGGTGGTCGAACTGATCGGCCGCGAGGTGCGTCGCGACGGTGACTCCGAGGAAGAAGAGTTCCAGCGGGTCGTCGAGGCGGCACTGCTCGCGGATGGTTCGGGTGAAATCACCCGCCATCCCTACATACACGCCCAACTGAGCAAGCTAATGGCGCGCTGGGCCTACAAACTGATGACCGGAGGAGGTGTCGAACTGCCGGCCTTTGCGCTGGCAGACGACGGCTTTCTGGCACTTCAGGATGGCAAGGTTCTGAGCGGTGCCGACTGGATGCCGCTCACAGCAGCCATCACAACACTTCCCGCGAAGCGAGGTCTGTGCGTGCGTTATCCGGTACGCATGAAGGAAGACCTGCTTCCGCTCCAACATCTTCACGGTGAGAATCTGACGGTTCAGCTGATGTCGCGATTTGGGCTCGATCTAGAAGGTGCAGCCCGGATCGTGGATGAGCAGCTGACGCTTGAGGGGACATACACACTTCATTCGGAAACCGCTAAGCGCAATGGCGGGGATTACGACTTTGACTGGGTGTGTGTCATCGACGAGGATCGCTTTCCACGCTTCGTGGAGAGCCGGTTCCGCATGGAGCATGAGCATGCGGTCACCAAAACCAAGGCGGGTCGAGCCAAGTCTCCCTGGTTCTCGCTCGAGTTCGTTGCCCTCAAGTCGCGCGGCAATCAGATCGGGGTCATTACCGACCTGATGAGTTCCTGCGTCGCCTGTGGACGTGAGGACCTGCTCTACGAACTGGTCTCCGAGCTTCAACTGGAGATCGACTCGCTCAAACACAACACCAACGCCGACCGGAAGAAGCTGCAGGCGATTCGCCAGCAGGTTCCTCAGGCTCCATGGCTTGCCCTTAAGGAAGCCAAGGCCATCAATGACAAGGAACTGCCACTTTCGCTCGATGTGCTGCCCACGGATCGCATTGGAAGGCTCTACAACATTCTTCGCAAACACATCGAGGAAATGGTAGAGAAGCCCTTTCCAATCGAGCAGTTTCGCGGGCTGATCACGGGAAACGCAGTGCAAGCTCCCATGTTCGCCGAATCGCGTCTGATCAATACCGTGTACGCAGCAGGTCACGGAATGATTCAGGCCAAACTCAACGAGGAGCAGAAGGCGCATGAGCAGGCGACCGAACGTCTGGTCCAAGCCAGGAACTCAGGTGATCGGCAACGCATCGCCGCCGAGCAGCGGGAATTCTCGAAAGCGAAGGCCCGTCACCGCCGTGCTCAGGAACATGCCCGCGAACAGGCTGCTTCGTTGCAATCCATCATCCGCAGTTGGGGCGATGGAAAGCAGGAAGACCGGGTGGGCTGGTGCCAGGCGCTCCATACTGTCGTCTCGCGCGGAAAAGGCATGGGATCGATCCTCTTTCACGCTTTTCCGCAGGAGGTGATCGATTCGATTGCGGCGCGCACGGGCGGGATTCGCACGCAAGTACTGTGCCCAGCCGAGAAAGTGCATGTCGTAGTCGAAAGCGATTGTCTCTATTCGCTCCGTGGGGAGAGGAAAGAATTTCTGCTCCGTATGGACGGCGTGACACAACAGATCGTGCGTGATCGTTGACGTGCGTCAGGGCGCTCGATTTGCCCTGTCTGCGGACGATCAAAAACCAGCCACCCGGTGGAGCGGTAAGCGAGCACTTGACCTCCTCCGGGGGCAAAGACTCGCTGCCGCGCGCCCGGGAAGATGGGAGAGCAGCATGCGATTCCTGAACTGGCGCAGATCGGACGGAGCTGTTCGAGTTTCTGTCCGTCTCCAGCGCACGCCACAGCAGTGGTTCTTCCAATGGAAGGTTTGCGGAAGACGCCGCTACTCGAAACGCGAACTCCTTGATCTCGAAATGCGGGTCAGGAAGTTCGTTAGCCGATGCCCGGCCACAGGCCCGGTAATCGAAACTCACTCCGTATGGCTGTGAGTCAACCGCCTGGCAGGAAGAGGACCGCCCAAGAGGCATCCTCTTCCTCCGGGAGAAATAACGGAGACGGTCATGCTCCTCAAAGAAGCGGCAGTTCCATTCCTTCTCTTTGGCACAAGTTTCGCAGTCGCGCAGAACGTGGTCCATCAGACAGTCCATCCGGACCAGGTCATCCCAATTCAAACCGCCCTCAATCACATCAGCATCATCATGCTGCCGGAGAAGATCGTGCGCGTGGCCGCCGGGAGCGAGGCGATGCAGATCGAGTGGCACGAAAACAACGTGTTCATCAAGCCCCTTCAGGGCGGCCAGGCCACAGATCTGATGGTCTGGACGGAACACCAGTTCTCGGCCTACGAACTTGAAGCGCCAGGGGACGTGAAACAAATGACATTCGTCCTTGACGAATCCGCCTCCCTGCTGCCGCGGGTTAAAGGCGCGAATGTGCCGCCGGCGAAGCCATCTGCCGATGAGGTCCGCTCGCTCAGGGATTCAGCCATCAACTCCACTCTGCTCAACGTCACGCCCGTCGACGGGCACGACGTGCATCCGCCCAAGAATCAGGTCAGCGTTTCGATACGGGATGCCGTCCGCGATGGAGATTCGGTGTTTGTACGCTTCGCGGTGACCAACAGCGGCGCCCAGCCTTATCGCGTCCTTACGCCGCAGGTCTTTGAAATTACGCCTCAGCAAAACGCCGATCTTCTGCCCGCGTTGACGAATAAGCAAATCAGCGACAGATCAGTTGCCCAGTTCCAATCGAATCAGACAGACCAGATCGTCGTCTCGCAATCGAACATTCCCGAAAAAGACCTCTCGCCAGGTGCAACGGCAGAGGGAGTGATCGAGATCCATCCGAAGGATACGGCGAAGCCGAGCGTGTACCAATTCGTCTTCGGCGACGATTCGAGCCACGCAGTCAAGGCAACGGTGGTGCTCTGATGGGAACTCACGAATTCATCACTCCTGAGGAGGCGCGCGTGCGGCTTCTTATCGCTTACAGGCAGGGCGGTGATGACAGCTTTCCAGAAACCTTGCGGCGACCGTTTCTGAATCCTGTTGAGCAGCGAAACGCGAGCGGCAGACGCAACCTGCACCCCCTGGTGATCGTTGGCTTCGTGCTCACGATCGTGGCTGGCGCATCGCTGATCGTCTTCAGCGTTTCGATCCACGCGCTTTAAAGGAGGGTGGGCATGCAGGGAGAAGTTCACTATCGGCGCCACACCGACGCGCAAGACGCTCTCATCGTGGCCTGGGTCCTCATTCTCGGGGTCGTCGGCATCCTCTATTTCGTCGCCTGGGACAGACTGCATGTGCGCGCGGGCCAACTGATAGAGCTGACCATTTACCCCTTTCTTGTCTTCCTGTTCCTTTGGGAATCTCTTCGATACCGGGCCACCAAAACCAGAACAATGGAGGAAGCGTGGCCGCGGCCGATCCCCTATGTGCCCCGCAAGCTGGAGGAGAGGCACATCGAAGAGGCGCAGCGCCAATCGTCTGTCCTGCTTGGCTACGACATCTTCGGGAAGCCTTTCTACTGGTCGGATAAGACCCGCACCATGCAGTCGAATGCGTTTGGGATGACGGGAGCAGGCAAAACGAATCTCCTCCAGACCGTAACGGAACAGGACATCACCCGAGGCGCACCGATCATCTTCATCGATGGCAAAGCCGATAAAAAGCTCCTCACGGAACTGCTGCCGTCGATCGAAGCGGCGGGGCGGATGCAGGATCTTCGAGTCATCGACCCCATGCGTCCGGAGATTTCCGCGCGCTACAACCCCTTCTGGGCGCCGCAGGGTAATGCCGAAGAGCACGTAGCGTTCGTCTTCGAGTCCTTCAACATGGAGAAAGACTTCTTTGAGGGCCACCAGCGCGTCTACCTGGAAAATATCGCCCGCGTGCTCCATTACTCGGGCAAGCGGTTCAACTTCCACGATGTCCTCGTATGCGCCTACGATCAGGCGGTCCTCAAAAAGCAGATGAAAATGGCGCTGGACCGCGTGACGACCGATCCCACCGTCACCCATCAACAGAGACTGACGCTCACGATGAGCGTGCGCAATCTGCTCGAATCGTTCGAAGACAAGGAGCGCGTCTCGAAGATCCAGGGGCTTATTAACGAGATGATGACCTTCATGGGCGACGAGATGGCCCTGATCACCGGCCCCTATGATGAGCTGCTGTCACTCGACGAGGTGATCGACCAGAAGCTTATCCTCTATCTGAGCCTCAATGTGAACGTCAACGAGCGGGCGGTGACGGCGCTCGGCCGGATGCTCCTTCAGAATCTCCAACTGATGATCGGCCGGCGCTATTCACGCGCCGAAGAGGGCGAAGAGCAGCCGTTTGTCAGCGTGATCATGGACGAGTTCTCGCCCTTCGCCTACGAGAACTTCGCGCACATTCTGCAGACGGCACGTGGCGCCAACGTCGCCTTTCTGTTTGCTCTGCAGAGCGCGCCGCAGCTGCTCCAGGTCGGCCGCGGGTTCCGCAATGACGTATCGAGCGCGCCCAACACGACCTTTATGTTGCGCACCAAAGACGAAGAAACGGCCAAATACTTCCTGAACGCGAGCGCGCGTGTGCGCCAGATGCGCCGCAGTATGCGAATCAGGAAGAGAGGTCTGTTTAACCCAGACTACGAAGAAGGCATTGAAGGCAGCCAAACCGAGATCAAGGACACGCTTGCCCAGGACGAACACATCAAGAAGATGCCCGTGGGTCAGATGGAAATGCTGGTGACTGACCCGATACTTGGCACGATCCATAAGCACCTGCACATTCGGAAAGCGTCGAGCCACTGGCTACCGCGTGTACCGATGAACGTCTACCCGAAGCTCACAACGGTAGCGTCGGATTCGCACGGGCTGAATCTCAGCTTTCCCAATCCGGAGCTCGAAGAGAAGAGACAGAGGAGGCGCAAGAAATGAAGCGTTGCGCAGAGCTGGTTGTGGTGTTCCTCTTGTCGGCGGTTATGGCGGGCGCGGTGCAGGCCGATCGCAGCTCCTATGACCCGATGGCGCACCAGGCCCAGGCAAAGCAGCCGACCGGAATCATCGAAACGACACTTGCCGGAATCAATCCTCAGAACCGCGACTACGGCGCTCAAGTGGCAGAGTGGCGCAAAGAGGTCCTCGAAGACACGCTCCACCAGATCTATTTCTGGGGCCTGATTCTGCTCGCAATGGGCCTCGGCATTTCGATCGCCGGCAACGGCTGGCTGTTCAGAGAGCGGGAACGGAGATTGTCAATTTCCGCGGATGTTGTCACGCAGCTTTTCAATGCCTACATCGGCTCGCGCGCCAAGGCGCTCGAAGTGATCGCCAAACACAATACGCTGGTCGATCGCTACAACACGCTTGACCGCGAAAAGCAGCGCCTCGCGGAACAAATCGCCAGTTCTTCAAATAAGCCAGTCCAGTCCGAGTTGGACTTTAACCAGGCGCGGGAGGACCGGGGCACTTCGCTTCAGGCGCCGACGGCGACCACGGTTGCCTCGGATGCCTCCCCGGTGGTCGAGATTGAGCCCGGAGAGATCGACAATCTAAGAGCGCAACTTTCCGAGGTGGAGACCAAACTGCAGCGCAAGACGGCCCAGCTACAGGCTAAGGACAACCAGATTACGAACCTGCGGGAGAGGCTGAGCCGTGCGCACGACAGCCTCGAAGTGCAACGAGGCGGGAAGCCGGCAAGCAGCCAGTCAGGAGCGAATGGATGATCGTTCGCTGTCTCAGTTTCGGTTCTTTGTGGTGGCTGCGGCCGGGAAATCAGACCTCGGACCCGCTCCGTTTCTCCACCCACGCCGCGGTATTCAACACGACTGGTTTCCGCGATGGTTCGCGCGAGCGGCGGTTGTGGCATGTCTCCGGCGTGGTGCGGATCAATTTGGTGTCGCATAAGCGAGCCATCGAAACGCGCACCTTCGAGGATGGCTGCTACCAAAGTCCTGGTCCGGAGAGGCGCGGAGAGTGGAATCGGCTTCTGCTTGGGAAGTGCGCCGTGCACACAGTCCGAGTCGATCGGCTGCTCCTTTGCACATTGAGCACGGTCATCGGCCGCATCGACTTCGACAATCTTTGGCACGACGAGGGTGTGAGTGTGGTTGCGGGCAGTGCGCTGCGCGGCGTTCAGGAGACATTGCTGCTCGCCGTCCCAGGCGCAGAATTGCGGACGGAGATGGGGCTATGGGAGGTCACATGGAACGGTATTCAGCGGAAATAAGCCCGGCATTACCTGTACGGTCTCCATATATCCACTACAATCGTGAGCGGGATCTTCCGCTGATGTTGGCGATCAGGAATGCGACGTTCATATCTCATAATCAGCTCTGGGAACACGTTCAGGCCAGGGGTCTGGAGACTTCGCGCCGATCCTTTAACTGGAGAATTGCTCGCCTGACGCAAGCAGGTGTCGCAGAAAAGCTGCCGCCTTTGCTCCCCTATCCTGGTCCCGTGTACACCATCACGCGCGCTGGACTCGCTTGCCTCGAAGCCTGCGGCGAGGGTTTGGTCAGCCTCACGTCGGAATCTAGGACGCTTGCGAATCCGAATCAGATGCAGCATTACCTGGAATTGGCAGAGGTGCGCAGTGCAATTCGCCGGGCTGGAGTGCTGAGAGAGTGGTCCAGCGACCTTGAAATCCGATCGATTAACCAGTCGATCGACGTGCCCCTGGCGAAGGACTACGACGCGATTGCGGATGTGGAATGGGAAGCGAAGTCGTACAGAATTGCGATCGAGTACGAACGGTCGCTCAAGTCTTCGGACCGATATCGCGACCTCGTGTCGGCCATCGCCGGCGAGCGCCAGGTTCAGATGATCCTCTATCTCACCTCGTCCGTGGACCTTCTCTATCAATTGAAGGCGGAGTTCGATCGTCAGGATTTCCCCGTAGCCCTGGCGCCGTCGCACTCGTTCCGGCTCAATCCGCTCGCTGTGCGGCTCTACACGACCCGCAAGTTTGAGCTGACAAGAGCAACGATGCCGGTGCTCATGCGCATGCTCGCCCCGGGCGCAAGGGAACTTCGAGCCTAAGAGTCTCGTCCAATCATCTCCAAAGCGCGCACGGTCTCGCAGCGTCTGTCAGGTCTGAGATGCAGAGGCTAGCGACCATTTGCGCGTTGTGCCCTACTCTATTTGGGCGCAAATGTCGCCAAAATGCGCGTTTCTGCAAACCCATCCCCATGACATTCTCCTCGTCCTTTCGCGTCTTCCGGTTGTCTTCCCCTCGACTACCTGAGAGCGCGCGAAAATGCTGAACGGTAAAGGGATATTTCTGACTATCCCCCAAAACCGTTGGAATTTGGAGGTGTCGAAGAAAGCGCCCAGGATTTCGATCAAGCGTAGGGACGACTGAGAGTTTGCATGGCTCAAACTGGGTGCCGGTGTTCATCAATCTGTCTCACCGAGAAGCAGGCGGACGGAGTTTCCTGTTGCATAAACCGGTCGGATAGTGGACTCTGGAGATGCTTGCCGGAAGCATCCAGTCCGCGGAAATGGGCCCAGCCCACCGGTCGCTCGATTCGAACTAAATTCAACCTGACTTCCTGCCCGAAGTGTGCGGACCCGCGGGCGCATTAAGGAGGGAAGGTTATGCCTACCGTCAAGCGACGTCTGCCGGAGCACCCACATCTCGACGTTCCCCGGCGAGAAGCGCGAGAGCTTCTCGAAGCCTGCCAAAGCGGCAGTCGGGATGCATTGGACCGCATCCGGCGCCGTCACCCAAAGCTCAAAGACGCTCCGGAGAATGCGGCGCCTATTGCTCATCTGAAACTGAGCGACGCCCAACTGGTCATCGCCCGCGAATACGGTTTCTCCACTTGGGCCATGCTCAAAGCGCGGATCGGCGCGCATGCGGCGGCCGGAGCCTTAGCAGAAGCCATCCGTGCCGACGACCGCGCCGCGGTGGTTCGGATTCTGCGTGCAACGCCCGAAATGCTGCATCTGCCCGTCTGGAGCGGGGACTGGGGTCCACCCATGAGCCACGCCGCCAATCTGGGCCGACTCGAAATCGTTCAGACCTGTGCTGAACTCGGAGCACGCGATCATCAGCACGCATTCGATCGCGCCGTCCTGCAGGGAAAGATCGAGTGCGCGCACTGGCTCGTGAAACAGGGAGCAAAGGCCGAGCCGGGCGTCATCATGGGAGCCTGTGAGACCCTCAATGCCGAAGGCGTTCGTCTTCTGGCCGAGCTGAACGCGCCCTTCATCAATGGCCACGGAGACCGCCTGGCCCCGCTGGCCCTGGTGCTCGAAACCTACGGCCGCAACCCCGCCGGGAAGCATGCGATCTTGGAAATCTTCGCCGCGCGCGGCTACGAATTGCCGGAAACTCCGATGATGGCATTCCATCGCGGAGATCTAACCCAACTCAAAAAGCATCTCCGCCACGATCCGCAATTACTGGAGCGTCGGTTTACGCTGCGCGAGATCTATCCGGCGGAGTGTGGCTGCGCCGCGCGCGGGCAGGCTGGCATGCACTGGACGTCGATCGACGGCACCACCCTGCTGCACCTTGCCGTTGACTTCCGGGAGCGCGAGATCTTCTACTGGCTCCTCACCCACGGAGCCGACCCCAACGCCCGGGCCACCGTGGATGGCGACGACTTTGGCGGACACACGCCCCTCTTCAACGCAGTCGTTTGCGGCCCCTGGCCCGATGCCGGAATGGCGCGTGTTCTTCTTGAACACGGAGCCGATGGAAATATGCGAGCCAGCTTGAGAAAATTTCTCGACTGGATCGAAAACCCGCACTGGCACGAAACGCACAACGTAACCGCACGGGAGTGGGGTCATACTTTCCCCGAAAAACATTGGGTGAACCGCGAAGCTTTGCAGCTTCTCGATGAATCCCCATAGTCCCTCGGTCTACAACGCTCCATTTCTCAGCCTGAGTAGGTCAATGCCCCGGCAATCTTGCCGGGGCATTTTCGTGTTTAGCCAACAACTCTAAGAGGAGGAAATGTCATGTCCAATTTTGATCGCCGGTATTCGAAGCGCGAGTTGCTCGGCAACTTGCATGTGGACTACGTCATGTCCGTCACCGATCTTGGCCTGGCGGCCAGATCCAACCGCTGGGATGTGCTGCGCGCGTTCCTGGCCGTCGGGGAAGCCCGCGCGGAACGGCTGGTCGAGGAAGAAGATGGGTTTCTGATCCTGCAGAGCGTTCCTGGACAAGCAAACACGGGAGGGATCTACCTCTTCGCCGAACCGCTTCAGTCCTTTTTCTGGCTCCGTTTCGACCACAACGAGGATTCGCTCAATGGCGAGGATTTCCAGTTTGCCATGCGGGTATACCACCTGCTCAATCTCATTGACGGCAAACGAAAGAAGATTCGTCGCCGGCACCGCCACGGAATCCATCCCTTTCCGGTGTCGGGCTGCATCGGCCTCGGGACGCCGGCCGTGGTAGTTGCCGCGTGCTAGGAACAGTGGCTTCCGGCCCATTTGACCGAGTTTTGGAACCGGGGTACAACAGCACAGCTTGAACGAAGGGAGCACGAGCCATGGCTCAGCTTGCTACAGCGTGGAAGGCGCCGCGACCGCAGCCGGAGATCCTGCCGGCTACGGTCGGGCAGGCGGCCGAATACATGGCTTGGTTTGTGAACCGGCGCGCTTACACCCGGCAAACGGACCGGCCGGACGAACACTCGGGGAAGTACTACTTTTACCAGGCGCGAGACCGGCGCACGAAGGACCGGCTGGCCCTGGACCCGCTCGTGATCCAAAAACATTTGGCGGGAGAGCTGACGGTTGGCCTCTATGCGATCAATCCGGAGACACAGTGCTCAAAGTGGGTTGCGATCGACGCGGACTACGAAGGCGCTTACCGCGACCTGCGAACGCTGAAGTGGGAACTCGAACAGGATGGCGTGAACGCCATCGTCGAAATGTCGCGGCGTGGCGCGCACCTCTGGATCCTGTGTGAGCACCCACTGCCGGCACGGCTCTGCCGCATCTATATATATAGTCTCGCCCTTCGTCTCGACGTTCCGATCAAAGGGACCTTCAAGCAGGTCGACGGCATCGAGGTCTTTCCTCGGCAGGATGAGATCGGCGCTGCGGAATACGGGAATGCCATCCGCGGCCCGCTCGGCATTCACCGCGCCAACATGCACCGGTACTGGTTTGAGGATGCGCCGAGCAACCTCGCCGACCAGCTCACCTACCTTCGGTCGGTGAAGCGGCTCACCGCGGCCGAACTCGAAACCTTCACCCGCGGTCTGTCGATTCCGGAATCTGTATGCAGCCGACCGGCACTGGAAGTCGTGTCTTCCGAGTTTCGTCAGTCCGGATTTCAGATCCTCCAGCACGTCAAGGTTCGATTCAAACGGAGCGGCAACTACTGGACACAGTGTCCGTCGTGCGCACAGCAGGGACGCGACCGGGCGCGGGATAACCTAGCGATCTCCGTAGCCGATTCCCGCTTTTACAAATGCTGGGCCGGGTGCACGCGGGAAATGATCCGCGAAGCATTGGGGCAGCCTGTTCCGAAACAAAGCTACCGGTGACTACAGGAGGTGAGCGTGAAGGAGAGTCGTCTGACCACAATCGCGCGGCGCGGAATATTGTTCCCAGCGGAAACGCTGGAGCAGGTTCGCAAGACTGGCATCCGCTGCCGCCCGCAACTTGATGTCGTTTACCAGCAACAAGCGAAGGCATGGAAGCTTCGCGGCGAAGAATCAGGAGGCGCGGTCGAGCTCTTGGGTCACTACGTCGGCTTCGTCGGGGTGGATGGTTGTCCACTGCCGTGGCTGCAACGCGTTCAGAATTTTCTTCCAAACGGAATGCACGCAGTCATCGTGGGAGACGATTTCGTGCGCATCGAGATGTTCCGTTTCGAGAATACCTACGACCTCCTGATTACGAAACATTGGCTCGAACAGCGGACCGGTCAAAGGGCGGAGATGCGAAGCACGGTTCTCTTTCTCGGGCGCAACGGCTTTCTGGAAACTGAATTATGGGGCAAGGATGCAGCCTTTCGCGGCGGCGCCATGCCTCACTTTCTGACCAGAAGCGGCGAGCCGGGACCACCAGACTCCGTGTGGATAGACGCAACGATCAAAGCGACGGAGGCGGTCTGCTGCTGCGGGTGTCGTCACTCACATCTGCTCGAAGCGGCTCCGGTGCCGAAACTGGTCGAGGTGACCGCATGATCGACTGGCATCACCCGCGCATCTATGAGCGGCTGCGTTGCTTCGGATTGACGCTGTTCACTCTTGGCGTAGCGTCACACAACGAGGCCAATCCGCCCGTCGCAATTGCGGCGCTCCTGGTGGCGACGCTCCTTGTCGTCCGGCTAAGAATAGAACTCGGAATTGGGAGGGACGAAGAGCGCGCCAGTCTCGAACGCAAATTGCGCCGCATTGACTTGATCAATGCACTTGCCATCGTTCCGGCGGCACTTGGTGCCTTGGCGCTGCTGCCCCGACTGTCCAATCTCGGGATGTTTTTCGACCTGACTGACAGCGGCACTCGAGAACCACAATGAACCCGCGGAAGGGGGAGAACATGCATTTCACGCTGAGAGCGCTGGTCGAACTGTTGGCACAGGAATGGTACGTCATCTGTGCGTACTTCGGAATGTACGTTCTGCTCGAAGTCCGCGAACACGGCGAGCGCATCGCTGCGCACCGTGTAGTTCGTCATGCGCTTTGGGCGGCTTCCTTCGTGATCGTTCTGCACGCCGCAGTTGTGGCCGAGGTTCTGACGCGGCGCGCCGGGTTTCACTTCACGGTCTTCGCCTACGAGGCGGTGATGTGCCTGACCGGAGCCACGATCTACCTCCTCGGCGAGATGTTCGAGAAGGTTCCGAAGGCGGTGGAGGTGAACACGGGAGAGCAGCCATGAGTTCAGAGTGGACTCCGCTGGAACAGATGTTTGGGCCGGAAGTGTGCGAGTGGTTCATGTTTATGGGCCGAAGCGCGGAGATCTATTTGTACAAGCACATCGACACCCGGCGCTACTTGAACCTTGATGCGCAGGGGCAATGTTTTCGCTACACAGGAAACGGATATGAGCCGGAGGAACGTGCAAAGGCGGTCGCGCGCGTATTCAGCTAACGGGCAGTTCGCGTAATCGCATCGAACGCACGAGAAATGGAGAGAAGAAGAACACCATGAGCAAAACAGTGAACAAGGTCCTTCTGCTCGGCAATGTCGGCAAGGACCCGGAAATCACGTCAACAAACGGCGGAACGCTGGTCGCAAAGCTTTCGCTGGCGACATCCGAGCGTTTCAAGGACAAGCAAGGTGAGTGGCAGGATCGGACCGAGTGGCACAACCTGGTCGCATACGCGCGTGGCGCCGAGATCCTGCGCGATTACGTCCACAAAGGATCGAAATTGTATGTCGAGGGACGGCTCACAACTCGTTCCTGGGACGATAAAGAGAGCGGCAAGAAGATCTATCGCACCGAGATCGTCGTCGGCGACATCAGCTTGCTTTCGGATAATGGTCGCTCAAGGAAAACAGCAGCGGATCAACGGCCGCAGCGCGATGAGCGGCATGATGAGCCCGCAGGTGATTTTGACGGGCTTGGCATATCCGACCAGGATATTCCGTTTTGAAAAGAACTGTCAGATTGACCGATAACGGTTCACGAAGGCCGCACTGGTCGTAAACCGGCCGCAGTTGAATCACCGCTCAATAGGACGGAACATTTCCTCTATCTAAGGCCATATCCTAGAGACCACGCTGTAGAGTTCCGGAGAGCCTCCGTCGCTGACCCTTGTAAACCCATGCCGTTTTGCCAATCTCATTCCCTCATTGGTCATGGGCCTCGTAAAGAGCTTAAATGCAGAATGTCGTCTATAACGCATATTCAATTCTTTGGCGAGGTGTTTTAGGGTCGCAGCGCGAGCCTTTCCGTCCATTCCCCACACGAATCCGATATAAAGGCCATAAGGCTTTGCGGTCGGACTACATATGTCCTCAACGCTTGCCTGTTCGCCGTACCATCGCGTTCTCCTTCCCAACTCAAGCTGCGTGACGACACTCTTGCGCAGAGGGTAGATTGCGTAATAACCGACCGTCTCTTTCGGAGACCCCGGGCGCATCATATCCACGCCGTAGAATAAATCGCGGTTCTTCTGCAATAGCTCACATTTCTCGCTCAACGTTGAAACCTCGCCGCCAGAGCATTCTTCAGAAATACTCTGAAGAACTTGCAAGTCATCCTCGCGAACGAGTTTTCTGCTCCGGTAATAGTCCAACCTCGGTGATGTTCTGAACCATATTTCACCCAAGGCAGTCGCGACGAGTCCACAAATCAGGATGCTCCCACCGGCAACAGTCACCATAACCGCATGGAGCCCAAACGCAGAAGTCAGTATTCCTCCTATAGTTGCAGTGCCGGAGCCCACCGCAAGGCACGGGGTTCCGATACGCTTCATCAGCTTCTTTCCGCGCGGTTCCTCAATCGACCATTCTCTCATTTACTGATACTCGCTCTTATTCTTCCAGAATGATGAGGCGATCAATATGAGGCATGTCGTAGGTCGGTACCCGGTATCTCCACGGATCGTCTTCCGTTCCCCCTGGAAACCACTCGGGGTCGCGCTCGATGCACGCGAGCGCATGGAAAAATACGGCACGGAGCCTATCTGACAACAAGCCTTCGCTAATTCTCTGAGCCGCTTCCGGAAGTTGACGGGTTCTTCTCGACAGAACTGCGAGAATCTCCGCGCAAAGCTGACCCTCTTCCGCAAATCCGTGTTGGTCGAGTTCGTTTGCCAACGTGAAGTAATGACACAGCGCCTCCTCCTCGCCATAGCGAGCAACGGCGCTGTATGAGAGGCAGATATGAAAGGCCGCCCATAGGCAAAGCCGAATTGAAGTTGCTGCGACAGGCCGACACGAGAGTGAGCGAATCAGGTCTCGGAGATTCAGGATATACTGCTGCCTTGGAATATCCAGCCCACCCCATTCCTTAATGAGTCGCTGAGCACGCCGGACGACGTAGGTGAGGATAAACAACGACACCGCTACGGCCCGCTCTTCGGATTTTGGACGGCAGAATGCCATGTAGAGAATCCTGCTGACCTTACGAAAAGTGCTTGGATTATGGTCACGCTCAGCGATGGCTGACATGGGCACACCATAGACTCGTGCGACGACAGAAAGCATCAATCGAATGAGCGCCGACATTGCAACCCGATCACGATTATTCGCCGCCCAGAGCACGATCTCATGATAGGGAGCGAGAGGGTCCTGCCGGCCGTGGTAGTAGCCATAGACGTGCAAGCGATAGACAACTTGGCCAGAGGTTTCGTCCCGTTTCACCTCGCTGAGGTTGTACTGAACGATTCGCCGAACGGTGAGCCTCTGCAAAAGCACCTGTCCCAGCCTGTATGGATCGAGCGTGGAGAGTTGCGCAAGGACGACCGAGAGGAACATTCCAATCGCAGTGCCAGCCCACACAGTATCAATCGTGACAAGGTAGTAATTGGATGACGAAATGATCCACGTGACGTGCGTCAAGAGCGCGAACCCCAAGACGAGGGACGCCGCAAACAGGACGATCATCGTCCAGGAGGACCCGTCGTTATACATCTCCGTAACGGCACGAGCATATTGAGGGCGAGTATAGATCTGAGCGGCCAAAAAGACTACCGCAATCGATATGCCGAAAACACTCGCGAGAGCTTCAACAAGTGTACTGAGAAGTGACAGGAGGACGGCAGTGTTGTCGGTTGGAGTTGAGGAAAGCGAGAGGATGTTTAGTCTCCAGTGCCATACGTAGAAGGTGCAGACCAATCCCACTGAGAGGACTAGCGTCGGAAACAGATGTCGTAGCCTGGCTGAGATTCCCAATTCAATACTCTCGTCACTCGCAGAAGGAGATGATGCGATGCATGACGGCCTTTCGATCATCCGAATGCGCCGTCAGCCACTTATGGATTTGGTGGTCTGCACCTTCTACGATACAGAGGTCTTTCTTGTCGGAGTTCTTTGCGGAATTCACGAGAAGAGTCGGGAGCTCCGCCGGAATGACGGTGTCATTGCTTCCGATTACAATGAGAAGCTTCCCTCGGAACTGAGCGAGCAAGTTAAACGCGTCTGACGCTCGCCAACTTTCGAACTGTCGAATGCCCTCAGAGAATCGCGAATCAAAAGGTACCTTGTAAACGTTGCGGTCGTACACCGCAGGACAGAATAGTACGAGGGCCTTTGGCTGATACGCAGCAGCGAGTTCGATCGCCGTCTGGGCGCCCATACTACTTCCGATGATGCATGACAGGGAACTCGGCCGCGCATTGGCAATAACTCCTTGCGCCTCAAGGTACCGTTTCTCAAGGCTGGAGTTCTTCATCTCTCCTGAACTTGCACCTTGTCCAGAAAAATCGAATAGAATGGCGCAGAATCCATACCGAGCCAGTTCGTCGGCGACATAGCGTGCTCTATTCTTATTTGAGGTTCCAGCCCCGTGCAAAAAGAGCACTGAACCTATGGTCGTGGAACCATCTCCTACGACATCGACATCGAGCTGTTCATTGTTCACTGCGATTTTCATTGCGATAGACGTGTGTGACTCTTTCTCGCTGTTACTGCAATTGAATGATACGGCTTTCCACTGAGGCCCTTAACGCGCGTGACCTGCGCAGACTTGAGGTTATGTAGACGCGTTTAAGCCACCTATCATAGCCGTCGTATGACGGGGTGTACGCGGAACGCCCATGTGCGACTTTGTAGTTGTCGATTACAAGACAATCACCGGGCATTAGGACATATGGAATACAGCCTGCTTCCAGTTGACCGACGAGCTTTGAATATGCAGCGGCAGCTTCGGAACCTAGCTCGATTTCGGGATCGCGATTCGTGTTGATCCGCAAATAGGGATCCGATGGGTGTCCGAGTAAAACGCCTGCCCGGCAGCTTGCGGTTGATGCGACGGCATGGGCACGATTTGAACCGACGATGTATCGCGGCTCCATCAAAATGGCTTTCTCTCTTTCTGAAAGGCGGACATCATTCACCGATGAAAGAAGTGTCGGTGTTCGAGTTGGATTGCGCATGCAAAAGAGAGCCAAATATTCACCGCGAAACTCGTGAAATGCGTCCTCCGTATGGAGTCCGAAGGTATTGGAGCTACCGGAGCTCATCGGTTCGTTTGCGTGTTCCGCAATAGGAATAATCTCGTTGATTAGATTCCCATTTTGAATTGATGACCAAGTGAATGGCTCTCCCATCAACGAAGAATGGAGAAGCAATAGAGCCTCTTCCCTTGTGACGTTCACCTTTTGAGATGGTTTGGGAATGGTTTCGGGCGTTGGCTCAAGTTCGTGGCTGATCGGATTGTTCCGAATGCAAACTGCAGAAGCAGACTCAGTAGTCCGTAAATCGTTCAGGCACGATCGCACTGATCGGGGTAGGCTATGGGCGGTCAGAGCTGCATTTTTCAGGAAGGCTTCGACAGTCCAAGGCTCGCCGCGAAAAATGTCATTCAAGAGGCGCTCTGTTTCCACTTTCTCGGATTCCGAAAGGCACAACTCCTCAACGCGCATGGGGAACTCCCAAAGAGACTCGCACGAAGGATCAATGGACAATTGGAGAAATAACGTGGGGGTAGTTTATAGACTAGCGTTCCAACAGCTGAGTCGTCAAGGAAGATGAGTCGGTATGAGCTGCGGTTGCGAGATACGAAATGGTGCTCCATTTTCACGAATTTGCAGGCGTGTAGGATTCGAGCACGCCAACCCCGGAACGGGGGCATGGGGTGATTCAACGGCAAGGTGCGCGTGAGTACTGAGTCTGGAAGTTGTTTTGTGCGAAGAAGAGGGTCCCGACATGAAAGACGAATACAACACCCGCGGGTTCGCATTTTGATCTGAATCAGAACTAGGTCCCTGGAAAGGAGCCCTGCCGCGCCCCATAAGATTCCAGCCGGATCTGCCAAATCGCCGAGTCGCCACGGACACGCAGCGGGCTAAGAAAGCAACTTTCACAAGTGCATCTTGTCGCGAAATGTGGAGCGCTGAAGCTCTCGCGATTTGACCTCAAGTCGTTGTAGAGGTTACCCGATGCTTTGAACGCTCCGCGCGTCTAGTCTGATTCATGCCCAATCCAAGTTCTGAGATTTCGAGAGGTTTTGCCATGGAGAGTTCACTAACAGCCACGGACGCCCTCGTGCGTCTGGAGGAGCCATTTGCTTCCAAAGATGTGAAGTGGCTGGTTGCAGCCACTTCGAGAGACGGCCGGAAGGGCCGCGTGACGCCCTATGCCGATCCGCGCGCCTATACGGATCGCCTGAACCAAATCTTCACGGCGAGTGGTTGGACGAGAGAATACAAGGTCCACACGGTTTCGCCGATCACGCGGTTGAAGAAAGACAAGCCCATTCAGACAGGAAAGGTGTTGGTGACCTGTGTCGTGTCGATTCCCGGCGTTGGAACACACAGCGGGAGCGGCGAAGAGTGGGCGGATGACGAGAATGCAATGACCTCGGCGGAGGCCCAGTCATTTAAGCGGGCCTGCTCGGTTTTCGGTCTCGGCCGCTACTTCTACAACTTTGCTGAGATGTGGGTAGACCTCGATGAATACAAGCACCCGCGCGAACTCCCGACGCTGCCGTCGTGGGCGCTCCCTGAAAACGAACGTCGCGCGCCTGTTCAAAATGGGGCGGTCAGGAAAGAGACGGGCAGCGGGGTCGACCCTGCACAGAAGGGCCCACTCGACGCCTCTGTCACCAACAAGATCGAGGGATCTCGCCGGGATTTGGGGCAGAGGCTCTACGGCAACATTCTGGGCTCTGTGGCGAAGGTAAAGTCCGCTCGGGACATCCCCAATCAGCGCGTCCAGCAGGAAGTCCTGAAATGGATGGAAAGCGGCGCGCGCGGTATGGCGCAGGTACGCCGCGTAGCTGCGGAGATTCCTGAGACCGAGTTCTACGGAATTCTCGATGATCTCGGGATTCCGAGGCTGGATGAGATCCCGAACTTTGGACTCCTGGCAAAGCTCGTCGAGAGAATGAATGAGGCTCAATCGAAAAAGCCCGCCGCGTAAACGAGAAAACCGAATAACCGAACAAAGAGGGGATGCGAGCGATCGCGCCCCTCTTTGTTTTGAGGTCAACCCTATGGGAGTCACAGAATGCTCCATGTGCCGCCGCCCTGCAGCGTGGTTGATCGACACGGAAGTCTTCTGTGAAGGCCATAAGGAACTGATCATCGCGGCTGCTGGCATCGATCAGTTCCGAATCCGCCGGCTGACGGAAGCCGAATGCGCCTTCCGAAGCGGAGGACGAGTGTCGAGGAGGGCGGCCCTAAAGAAGGAAAGGGAAAACGGTGATGGCGAAATTCTTCGAACTTCCCACTGAACAGAGCATTTGCTGCATTCCGCTGAAACACGCGGTCTACTGTCGAGCTTGCCGGACGGTGTCAAACTCGCGCCCGCACGAGTGCGGCCTTTGCGGCAGTGGCAAGATCGTGCGCCTTGATGGAATTCTCAACGGCATTCCGGACCCGCCGTCGCAGAGCTGCGGCCCAACTAGGCTCTCGCTGGTGAGGGCGGTCGGCGCGTAGTAGACAGGAGAGCCTCGGAGTTCAGCTTTCTGGTCGGATGGCGCCGGCAAATTGAGTGGCGCAAAAAAACAACATCCCCGAGTAGAGGGGGCGCAGGAGGCGCCATGGCTAGGAATGCCGCCCGTCTTAAGATGGGTTATTTTCCACTACCCGAAGCAGAGGCGCGCAGAATCAGGTCTCTCCTCAGCTTTTCTGGGCCGTGCTGTGTGGTCGATCCCTGTGCTGGGAAAGGGACAGCGCTCAATCTGATCACCGCCGAGGCGCCCGTCGTGCGGTTTGGGGTGGAACTGGATACGGCCCGGGCTGAAGACGCCGCTGCATCCGGAATTCGGATGATCCAGGGCAACACGTTCGACGCTCAGGCGAAGGTGGAAAGCTTCTCGCTGCTCTATCTCAACCCTCCGTATGACTCGGAGATCGATTTGAGCGGCAACCGGCGCATGGAGCGGCTATTCTTGGAACACACGCATCGCTGGCTGGTGCAACACGGTGTGCTGATCTTCGTTATCCCGTCCGAGCAGTTCGCGGATTGTGCCGGGCTCCTCGCCGGGAACTTCACACGAATTGCGGCCTTCCGGTTGACAGCTCCGGAGTCGATTAGGTTCCGGCAGATTGTAGTGTTCGGAATCCGGCGCAACGTCCGGGGGGCAGCGCACGAAGAGAACCTGCGTAGAACGCTTGCGCTAGCAGCGCACGGCGGCTATTCGAAGCTGCCAGAACTTACCCCAGATGCGATCGAACCATTTGCTGTGCCGCGCTCAGGCGAGGCGTCATTATCCTATCGCGGCTTGCCGTACAACCTGATCGAGGATCTGTTGCCGCATTCCGCCGCATGGAAACAAGCGGCGCAGGTGGTGCTTCCAAGAGAGGACATGGCTATCGGGCGACCTATCACGCCTCTCCACGGCGGACATGTGGGACTGCTTTGTACTGCTGGTCTCCTCAATGGCGTGTTTGGCCAAGGCCAAGAAAGGCACATCGCGCGCTGGAGATCGGTCAAGTACGTCACCGAGTTCGAAGAGGAAGACGGCGACACGAAGATCATCCGGCGACGTGAGAAATGGTCAAACGAACTGCGCCTACTCTACGTCACCGGCACAGTTATGAAGCTGACCGAAAGCGCTCCAAAGGAGGGAAATGGCAATGGAGAATGCGCATCTGAGGATGGGCCTGCTTGAGTACGAGCGGCACACCGAGAAGATCGCAACACGGATCAGAGTGCGGGTCAGCCACTACTTGGGCGAGGACGAAGACGCGCATTTGCTCAGTGTTTTTGGAAACGATTCAGATGTCGGAGCAATCACTGCCGCCGTCTACGAGAAAGCGCGATTCGGACTGACGTTTCCCGGAGGCGAGACGCGAGAGATTTCGTTGGGCGAAGGTGCGGTCTGTTACCGAGGCGGCGTCAGCATTCCGGGGAGAAAACAGACGGTACGGCACATGATTGCGCTCTCCGAAGGACTGCATGGGTTGAAGTCGCTGTCGCGCACGTTCGTCCTGCGGCCAGAGCCAACCGAGATATGGGCGGCGCTCGTCCATCGGTTTGGTTTGCCGGGCTTGCCAGAATGGGCGGAGAGAATGACTCAGTTACTGACTGAGAGAGGTCGGATCACAGCGGTAGACAGTATCGGGTGCTCGGCAGTCGCGATCTCTGCGACCTGCGAGGAATTGACCGAGTGGATGGGGATAGGCGTTTGCAGAGGCGACCTCGACTTTCCGAGAGGTAACGGATACATTCGATGGGCAGGCGGGATGCTCAGCGAAGTATTGCAGCCTAAATTCGAATCGGCGCAAACGACGGCGTGATTGCTGCAGCATCGCTTCGAGTGTAGTTGAGTCACAAACCCTTCAGCAGAGCACGAAGAGAACCATAGTGATACTGTCGCGCAATACTGCCAAGCTCAGCAACAATTTCGCTCTGCAACTCACTCTTTCTGGCGTTCCAGACATCATTCGCGGCGTATGAATACCCGGGTGCTGTACCAATATAGTTGGCTAGCCTATTCAGATTGGTGGCTGTAATCGGAAAGAGGGCAGGAGGGAAATTACCGTGTGAGAACGCAGTCAAAATATCCAGTGTGATGTGAAGATCGGTAGCGTACTCCTGAAAAGCGCCGCGCTTGCCTGATCTTCTCTTAGTCTCTTTAAAGCACGATTCGAGAAACGACTCGAATTCAGCCACGAGAGTCACGCTGAACTCGGATAGCGCTTTCAGGATGCTTCGCCGCCAAGGATCATCGTCGATGAATCGCGTGATCACATCCGGCTCCGCCCCTGCGAACAATTTTGCGATCTTTTTTAGAGTATTCCGCCTCTTATCTTCCTTGATTTGGAGTTTTTCTGCCGTGCTGCAGTATTCCTTGAAGAAATCGGCCAGTTCCTTTGACTCTATGATCAGGATTCCATCCTTGGACCGCCGAGGTTCCAAAGAGGGACTCGCCTCTCGGACGACTTGTATAACCTCATGGGGATAGTCCCTCGCCTCCTTCTCATACACATATTTCGACCAGTCCAGAGCCGTCAAGACATTTACGTCCCCCAATCCATAGCCAAGTAAGCATGTCGTTGATTCTTTGATCGTGAGGGCCAGTCGAATTTGCCTGTACTCAGTTGGGCGAAACAGCGTTACATAGTCTTCTTGAGTGATTATGAGCTCTTCCGGTTCGGTTCGCGATCCATGTAGGTGGATTATGGGAATGAGCCCCTTCGCGCATGAAAAGGCATCACTTGGTGTTAACGAGGCTGATTTGCCAGACAGCAGGCATTCAAGCACCTGATCATAGTTCGTGGTTACAATCCAAGTCGGAGCTAATGCCTCCAAGTAGCCGGCGAACTCGCTGCGTGCGGGCTCAACTGGGAACCAGGCAGTTGCGGCACAGAGAGCTTGCTTAAGAATTGTCACTGATTCTTGATATGTAATCCCGTGGGTTGTCGAGTGTGCGCCGCAAAGACCCGAAGCGATGTCCGGATAGGAAGCGCCTTCTTTTATGAGCGGAGTGAGATCCACCTTCATCTTCTTAGCAGCGGCGTGGAGCAACGCTCCCCAAGAGAGAGCTGGGCTTCCATCCTCGTCATTCAGAACAGCCATCGAGAAGCCCGCTCCAACAAACAACCCCAAATTGCCGTAATTGGACGATCTAAACAAAAACTCAAAGACCTCATCTCGTGACGGATTCAATGGCAGCGTCGTTGTCATGGCTTTCCTCGAGAACACCATTTAGCGTAACTGATCGATCCTTGCAGCTTACGTTACGAATCGCCTAATCGCAGCTCGAGATTTCGAGTCGAAGCTGGGCCTTTTCGTTCAATCGTCACGCTCGCGTAGTCCCAGATAGCCTGAAGATTCTGGCCTAGGTGCGCTTTGTTATCGCGGCTCGGTCATTCTGCTCTGCATTCCCACGAACAGGTTCAAACCAGGAGGTCGGCATGGAGCCAACAGATATCTACGGCTATTTAAGGGCTCATGCCAACGAGCTTGGATCACGCATTCTTGAACTGTACCCGCCGCTGCAAAGCACGACCGAGGAAGTTCCCGCGGAGCTTTCCGCGCTGCTGCGTTCGCCACTTCCGGCGCAAGCGATTGCGATTGGAGGATTGGCAAAGTATCTCGAATCTGAGCGCGCAGCGCGAATCGTAGCTGAATGTGGCGCGGGCAAGACTTATATGGCTCTGGGCCTCGCACACGTGCTCCAAGCGCGCACGATTCTGGTCATGTGCCCGTCGCACATCGCGAAGAAGTGGGCGCGGGAGGCGATCCAAACAATTCCGTTCGTAAGCACCTTTCTCGTTGAAGACATGCGCAATGGCGGTGATCCCCGTCAGCCGCACGGTGTTCTCGAAGTGCGTTTGCGCAAGGGACGAGTCGTATACGAAGGGATGAAGTTGACGCTGGCAGAACTCAGGGGCCTGGGCCGGAAGGGATGGATGAGCCGCGTTCCCCGGTGCTCGGTATTCATCATTCCGAAGGATAAGGGAAAACTCTCCTACTTCTGGCGCCATGCTTTTCTCACCGCGAAATGCGGACCGGAACTCGGCGGAGTGATCAATCCCGATACCGGGGTCTCCATCGAGAATCCGGAGGGCGGGCGGCGGACACGGCTCGACTTCGACAATCTCAAGATCAACGAACAGATTGAGCGCTCACAGGGCGGAACGACCGTGTTCTCGCCGTTGTGGCAGGCGGATGGCGAGAAGATCCAGCGGATGGCGCCAGTGGAGTTTATCGGCCGGTACATGAAAGGCTGGTTCGATCTCGCCATCGCGGACGAGCTTCACCAGCTGGCAGGCGACACGGCTCAAGGGAACGCTCTTGGGGTTCTGGCGCGCGCTGGCCGACAGCTTGTCGCGCTCACCGGAACGCTGATGGGCGGCTATGCCGACGATCTTTTCAACGTCTTCTATCGCATGGAACCGAAGATGATGGCGTCCGATGGCTTCGCCTACGGAGGGGAGGGACGGCGGAGCTTTCAGGAGCAGTATGGAGTGCTCGAAACTATCGAGAAGATCCGCGAAGAGGACAATGCCTGCACGCGCGCTCCGAAGAAAACCGTGCAGGTGCTCAGGAAACCAGGCGCGTCACCACTGCTGTTTGGCAAATTCCTGATGTCGACCACGGCATTTCTCGCGCTTGAGGACATCGCCGACAACCTGCCCCCGTATACCGAAAGCGTGCTCTCGTGCGAGATGAGCGGAGAACTTCGAGAAGCCTACGAAGAACTCGAAAAGGCGCTGCGCAGCGCCATGGCCGAGAATCGAGGCAACAAGAGCCTTATGAGCGTCCTGCTCAATGCGCTTCTCCTCTATCCCGATCATCCTTACGGCTTCGACGAGATATGGGCGCGGGCGTTCGACCCGGCCACGAAAGAGTATTACAAGTTCCTGGTCGCGCGGCCGCAGGAGTTGCGCCAGGACGTTGTCTATCCCAAAGAGTCCGCCCTGATCGAGGACGTACAAAACGAACTGCGACAGGGCCGCCGCTGTCAGGTCTACGCGACGTACACAGGCGAGAAGGACGTCAACGGGCGCCTCGAACAGGTCCTCTCGGCCGCGGGGCTGCGTGTTGCCGTGCTTCGGGCATCTGTGCCCACGCAAAAGCGGGAGGAGTGGTACGACCGGCAGCTTGAGTCCGGAGTCGAGGTGGTGGTCTGCCACCCGAAACTGGTGGAGACCGGCCTTGATCTGCTCGCATTTCCGACGCTCTACTTCTACCAGACCGGCTATTCGTTGCACACGCTTCGTCAGGCGAGCCGGCGGTCCTGGCGCATCGGACAAAGACATCCTGTGCGAGTGAAGTTCCTCACGTACAAGGGGACGATGCAGGAGATCTGTCTGCGGCTCATGGGCCGAAAAATGCTTGTGGCGCTGATGATGGAGGGCAAGTTTTCCGGCGAAGGTCTGCAGTCGCTCGATGCGGACGAGGACTTGATGGCCGCGATGGCGCGGGAACTGGTTGAGAAAGCCGGAGTCGGCGAATCTGCCGACCAGATCTGGCGACAGCTCGATCGTGAGCGTGCAAAGCACGTAGGGCCAGGCGCATCTGGTGGCGGAGAGGCCACAGACGATGGAACTTTGGCGCCGGCGCTGGCGCCGGCGCCGGAGAGCGGCGAGGCTGGCATTCATCTTGTCCCGTCGAGTCGCGAGAAGAAACGGCCGAATTCTCCGCCATGGCCGAGTGGAGCGGCTACCGAGTCGCCAGTCCAACTCAGCCTGTTCGGCTAAAGACAGCAACAACAACAACTTTGAGAGGTGAATCTATATGTGCGAAGAACGCGCAAAGACTCGTTGTGTGCAGTGCGAACTGGTTCAGTGGGGAGACCATGGGAATTGCCGCCGCTGCGGCCATGCCCTGCCAACGCCAGTTGTGAATGTCGTTGAGCGAGTGGTGGAGAGGGTCGTTATTCAACAGGATTCGGCATGTCTTGAAAACCTTGAAGCAGCCGCGAAGCTAATCTCCGCCACCGCGGCCAGATTGCAGGAATCTCGTGGTATCCAGGAAATCCCTGTGCGCTCGCTGCCTATTTCGGACATCGAGCCGTTCCTGACACTCGATGCGATGGAGCGTGCAATGATTGTGGCCGCTTACAGAAAATCCAATCGCAATTCTGTAGAAGCAGCGCGCCTGCTGGGCATCGGCAAGACGACTTTCTACCGGAAGCTGAAAGAGATGCGCCAGGCAGCGGCATGACCTTCCGGCGACGATTCGGCCCGTTTGACCGAAATCCGATCCGGAGGTACAACCCTCCTCGCGGGAAATGACGCTGGTCCCGCCCCAAAAAGTCCAACTCCGCACAGGAGGGTGAAATGGACGCCTACAGAGCTATTCCTCATGATTTGAGTGAGCAGTATCCGCAACCGGATTACCCGACTGCCGACAATCGACCCGCCGAGAATGATGCCCCGAAAACTGCGGCTACGGAACTTCTAGGTCCTCCTGCCGCCAACCGCCACCGTCTTCCCGACGAGCGCCCGGCGATCACGCACCATTTCGCGGTCGGAGGGCATGAAGGCTATCTGACTGTCGGTCTTTACCCGAACGGTCAGCCTGGCGAGATCTTCGTCCGAATGGCCAAGGAGGGATCAACCATTGCGGGCTTGATGGAGTGCTTCGGAACGGTCGTTTCCGTCAGCCTCCAGCACGGCGTCCCTTTGCGCGTGCTTTGCGATAAGCTGTCGCATACGCGTTTTGAGCCTTCGGGCTGGACGGGAAACGCGGAGTTGGGCTACGCGAAGTCGATCATGGACTATCTCTTCCGGTGGCTCGAACTCCGCTTCCTGTCGGGAACGCAACTCGCTCTGTTTTCGGCGCCCGGCACTCACGGCTCCCTTCTGGTCGATTCAGGGAATGTTGTGCCGATTTCGTCCCCAGGATTTGAAGCTGGCGATGCGCCGGCCTGCCACTCTTGCGGTGCTCTCATGACTCCCAACGGGAGCTGCTACACGTGCAGGAACTGCGGCGGGACCAGCGGCTGCAGTTGACGACTTCTACTAAGTACATGAACGACGACGGCTGCTGCTGCTGCTTCTTCAACCGGATCTAGATCAATCGTGGCCAGTGAGCTCATGATGCAACGCTGGGAACTACTCAAATCTTGTCCTCTGGAATCTCTTCAAACGTGGCTATCCTAAGAATGTTGTACGTCCGACTATGCTCCACGACTATGCCAACTAATGGGTAATCAAGAGGCAACATTAGAGATGCCGGTCCGCCGCTCAAACCGCCCACATCAGCATCCGGAGGAGGAAGCTCTCCGCCGTCGAAACTGATCAGTTCCTCGTTTTCGATTTGACAGTAAAAGTACCCAGGGCCAGCGCTGGTCGTCCGAAAGACTGCGGAATAAGGACCAGATTGGATGGATGCGTCGGCGACCTCACGGAGAATTCTCGGATAACCTGCGATCAGAACTGGCTGACCGACGGTTGGGACTGGCGGCGGCCATCCTCTGGCAGCTGAGAAAACGAGAGAATCCTCGTTGCCGGCCCGAATGGCCTCTTCCGCCGAAATTTCCAAAAACACGATGTCACGCGCCTGATCTCGCCACGCAACCCGCGGCAATGGATCAAAGGGCGGTAGATGACCGAACTGCCAATTAAGGCGATTCGACTGTACGCGCTCTTCATAGTCGCTGAGAACGTGGTTTGCCGTGACAATGAACAGCCCGCGATTAAGGCGCAGAAGACAACCCGTCGCGCCTACTACCTCTCCACCGACCGAGAGCGGCGGAGCTAAGCAGAGTGGAAAGGCATACCTTTGCATCATCTCGACAAGAGAACGAGACACGTTGCGATAGCGTTGCCGCTCCGGCTCCGGCAAAGAACGGAATTCGGGTGATCCCTGAATTTCATCCATCCCATCATTGTCATTCCTTTCCGATTTCCTGTTCAAATCCCACGTTCCACCCATCCTCGACACCAAGGAGAAGCGATACATGAGCGGTCTCAAAGTTGAATCTATACAGCGCGAATTCTTCTACAACGGAACTCGTATTCCCGATCCTGCGCCCAATCTTTCCGTCGAACAGGTGCGCGAGCTGCTCACGCCCACATGGCCGGAAATTGGCACGGCGACACTCGAAGGGCCAGAAGACACCGGCAGAGTTCTCCGCTACACCTTCAATCGGGCGATCGGATCGAAGGGATAGCCATGCCCTGCGAACAAACCAACCCGGAGCAACTGGTCGCTGCCCTCAAGGCCAGGGCGCAGGCTCCTCCGGATCGGCAGAATCAACTTCTGGTGAGGCACCTCCGATGCAAAGAATCCCTCTCGCTCGCCGACGCGCTGACCGGAGCCCTTACCCGCTATCACGCGCACGACGCACACGTGCTGTCGGCACCGACAGAAGTTCTGCCACCCCTCCAGTAGAAACATTGGCTCCGGCCTTTGCCCAGGCGCTTCCATCGCTCGATGGCCAGCCTCACACCTACAGCCATGAAGTGAACGGGGAGATGCTCTATGAGTTGTGCGCTGCTCTCGTGCGCATGAATCTGGGCACTCCAGAGCTTTGGGCCAACTGTAGCGAAGATCCGCTGGTCTTTGCCCAACGATCGATCATGAACCGGATTGGTACAGAGACGATCGATCTGCTCGAACGCAATATCGAATATCACCTGGAAGTGACGGACGTTGTGGGCGAGGACAGTGCCCGTCTTAGCACAGGACAGTTGGCGATAACGATCCACTGTAGTGGATGCGGCTACCTGAAGATCGGGCCAGCATTACGGAGTCTCGAATCCGAAGAGGAAGGTCTTGGTGCGGCCTTTTACTGGATACTCATTCGATCTCTGTATCGCGTGATGCGCATCTACGACCACAGCGATGCCGAAGCCTATGAGGAAAATCTCATCGAGTACGCGAAGGAGGACGATCCGGCCAATCGCGACCAGTATGAATTTCCCGAAGTGGAGAAGGCTCTGCCCGAGTGCATTCGTGAGAGCCTCAAACCCGAGTCACGACGCAGTTCTCTTAGCTACCGGCGCATGCTCTCCGCCCACAGCACAGGCCGATATCGGAGCTGGATTCGGCGCGTCGAGATGATTGCGAAGCTTGCACGCTTGAATGCGCGGTCTCTACGTGCGGATGAATTCGACGGTTATTACGATGGGCCTCCCGTGCCGGCATTGTTGATTGTTTTCGAGGAGCACGACGCGGTCGCGGCCTGCTTCGACGAGGAGAGCCAGCACATGCTGGAAGGCTCGTCCGAACCAACATTCCTAGTGGTCTTCGCGCCGAACGATGCAGAAGAGTGCTCTCGGGCAATTCATGCGGTCGAAAGGTTCATCCGTGTCAATCGGGAGCTGTGCGAATTGATCGAAGCGATTCAGACGTTAAGCGCTGATTAAGGTGCGTCGTCGGGGCACGACGGTCATGGGCGTTCTACTGGGCTTGAGAGTATTCAGTAATTGGCGAGATTTGCATATATCAAACTCTCAGCGGAACGTTCGAAACAGTAACTCGGACCTTTTCGTAGCCATGATTGCGCAGCAGAATATGCATCGCCCTGGACGACTGTTCCTGAAATTGACTTGGCCCACACCGAACCTCGAGTAAAGGCAAACGCTCCCCGGGCGGCGGCTCGAGGGTCATATACGGAAGCAGGAGCCGAGCGGTGGGGCGAACAGATACACCTTCATAATTCTTCGGATGGACGCCACTTAGAGTGGCCCCTTTGGGGTAAGTTACGATTCTCCACTCTCTCTCTTCAGAAAAGGACTCGTGTTTTACCGTGCAAGCCCAGTCTGTCATGGTTAGCACGAGAATCAGGGAGAGTTCCACATGAGCCAATGCTCCTTCAGAGGAGTCGACCTTGAAGGAAAACCCGTTTACAAGTTTTGTGAGGCGCTTGAGAAGGAGGCGTAGTCGCGCTCGTTGTCTGTTTGGTTCATAGTCGATTGGCTTGATTCCTGTTCTGAACCCATGCTCACAATGGAGCCTGAGTTCATCGTCATGGGTTAGGGATTTGAAGGCCAAAGAAAACCCGCTCGCCTGTCCATATCCGCGCCATTGACTGAGTAGGTCGCCAACTTCGCAGAAAGAAACAATGAAGGGTTGGCCGAAGCTGTGCAATGGCGTCCTGAAGAGATGAATCAGGTGTTCGACGAGCACACGCTCCCATGCTCCGATGCCTGTCGCGGTCTTCCACGTCTCCTGCATGACTCTCATCGCGATCGAAACGGCATATTCAATTTCTGAGAGGTCGTTCGAAAACTGCGTCGCGGTGGCCCACAGAGAATTCGAAGAGATGATTCCCGATACGCCAAACGAGTCAGTGTAGTGATAAAGAATCGGAGCGTTTACTCTTTTTGAAGGCTCATCCTTCATGATGTCGAGCCATCGGTCCATCACAAAATGTGTATTCGAGTCTTTGGATGATGCCCGTGGCAAGATGTGCCTCCCCCGCGGATTTTAGCAGGTGGAACTCGGGAGCTACGTGAGTTTCATCTCTCAATTCCATCCTGATACTTCGTGTGCTGAATCAAAGAACAAACGACAGGAGTAAGACGATGAGGGTCGAGGTCTCGATCGGCGAGATGCGTCGCTTCGAGCTGAGTGACGCGCTGCTCGTTTACCGCGAGAATCGCCGAAGCTTTATCACATGGCACGCGGTGACGGCTCAGAGACAAGGCCCGCCCTTACTTGGACCGGCACAGCCGTTGACTACAGCGTTTGTCGAAGACCTGGCGGTGTCGCTTTCGGGGGGAGCGAGAGCCGAGGTGCTTCCCAAGAATGTTCTTGCCAAGACGGATCGGATGATTGCCTGGTGGACGAAGCGGCGCGTGCGCCGGATGTTTTTCGAAAACGCCGAAGGCAAGGCTCAGCAACTCAGTGGAAAGCTGTTTCCGCAGCCACCGCTGGTGTGGAAAGTTGCCCATGGGGAGCTGAAGATTCGAGCGCTCTGCGAGAATAAATGGCCAAACGCCAAAACCACGGTTGCTGTAGCTCCATTCTGGAACCTCTCGGACGACGGCAGCGTGTGCCTGGGATCAATGCGCTGCCCCGAGAGTGCTTCGGCTGGATCGATCGAGGCCTGGGAGCGCGGGTTTTACGAGAGTGCATTTACGCATGCCAACGTTGGCCGACTCACCCGCCACGAAGGCGGCCATGATGCACTGTGGGCCGAACTCGCAGGCAGCCGATGCTGGTTTCCGACCAACGTGCTGATTCGGCTGCCGCAGACGCTCGCCGAATTCATTCAAGGGAGGTAGCGGCCGATGCGTGTCGAGCATCTTCTCCCATCTGGTCTTCTCGGTCGTCGGCCCGTGCGAATTCTGGTGGTGGGCGCCGGTGGCAATGGGAGCGCTATTGTGATGGGCTTGCCCTACCTCCAACAGGCGATGAAGGCCTGGGGTCACGCTTATGGCCTCGAAGTCACACTCATGGATGGCGACCTGGTTTCCGAGACGAACTGTGTCCGGCAGCCCTTTTCCTGGTCCGACGTGGGCCAGAACAAGGCGACTGTCCTCATCAACCGCATCAACTTGTTCTGGGGGACGAAGTGGAATGCGCATCCGACGTGCTTCGATGAGGCAACGCTTCGGCCGAATCATGATCAGAATCCGGATCTCGTGATCGGGTGTGTGGACACGCGTGCCGGTCGCGCTGTTATCGGCCGAAGCATTAGCAAGAAATCGAGCTACGTTACGTACTGGCTGGATCTCGGCAACAACGCGTCGAGCGGACAATTCGTTCTGGGTCAACCTTTGAACGCCAGGAACCGCCGAAAAGCGGAACGGTTGCGAACCGTCAGCGAACTCTATCCGGAGATTGCCGATGCGACCGTTGGCGAAGACCCTTTACCCAGCTGTTCTGCAGTTGAAGCGCTCGAGCGGCAGGAACCGTTCATCAATCAAACTCTCTCGGCAAGCGCCCTGGCCATGCTGGCGAGACTCTTCCGTTACGGCCGTCTGTGCCATCATGGCGGATTCTTTAATGCTGGGACCGGAGTGATGAGTGCACTTCCTGTAGATCGAGATCTGTGGAGCAGAATCCAAAGAAAACACCGAAGGTCTCTTCACTGAGACACTGAACGTCAATCGCAATCTGGATCGCCTTATATTAGGTGCAATACCAATCCTCGTGGTGCAGTGCTACGATCGACGTTTTTTATTGGATCGTGCCGAGGAAGTCACAGGCCGAGCTTGCAGGCTAGACAATCGCCTTCCGCTAAGGGATTGCCGCACGTTGGACATTTCTTGAGAACATGGCGCGATTCAATCAAGGAAATGAAATCTTCCCTCTCATGATCAAAAGAAGAGCTGATGTCGAAAAAGATTGAGCGTTCTTCTCCATTAGTTGCCGTATAGTTGTGGACACTGATCAAACGACCAAGTTCAGCTTGTCCGACGTTGAAATGAGACCCCTCTTCTCGGCGATGCAAAAACGCTCGCATGATCCAATGTTCCGCCGATGCGCGCACGGCCTGAGAGGGAGCGCATATGCGAATGGCCGTTTGGGGAGTATCTCCTGGACCGCCCGATACAATGAATGCAAATGGAAGAACATCTCCGAAGTGCTTCTCCATCGCGGATCCAGTGGAGAGAACCATAAGGAGAAAACGATCGAACATCGGGCTTACCCAAGGAAATGCCGCGATCCGCAAATCGAGGCTCAACATCGACCATGGCGGGTTCTGAATCGACGGCTTGGTATGCTCCGCCTGGATGGTACGGGTGCTTTCGTCCATTTCCCGATATCGACGAGAAAACGACTCATCGTCGCCTCTCTCGAAATCGTCTATGAGACTGTGCGTCCATTCTAAAGAGGCAGCGGCTCCGATTTTTGTACGCAACAGAGGGCTAAAAAGCAGCATCCACACTGCGAGGAGACTCTGTTCCCTATTGAGGCCATGCAATTCGAGCTCTCGCTTTATCAGCGCACGCTCATGTGGCGCATCGCCTGGAGTGGGTGCGTTGATGGCCCCACCGCAATTGAAGCAATAAACGGACCCGATCGGATTCTTAACTCCACATTTAGGGCAGATCATGGCAGTGCCCCGTGTCGCGGCGGAAGACTTCTTGCATTGGAAGAAGATCGGAACAAATTAGGCATGAGTGATCGCGATTGTCCTCTCCCCGCAAAGGTCTTGCATCCATTACGTATTCACAAAAGATGCAAGCCGGTTGTTTTCGTACAAGAATTCAAGAAACGGCCCTAAACACACGGCATTCCAGGTGTCTCGAAGTGAGAACTGGGTCCACAACGACTTGTTGCTGGAATGCAAGCGGATGTTCCCTTCACTGAAGGAATGTCCTCCGAAGTCCCTCCAAGTCATGTGCTGGTGAAGTTGCTCGCGCTCAGTCACGGATTTTCCTCCGGCCACTGAAACCCAGGCACTAAGCAATCCCTTTTGAACTGCCCCATACGAGTCCAAACGGTGCATACCGTTTCGGTCGAATGTAATATTTGCAATCTGAAAACCAGAGCCATTGTTCAGATTTGCGAGAAAGCTTTCAAGAATCGGCACAATGACGGCTGGGTAGAGAGCTTTGAGCGTATCCCGATAGCGCGATTCGACCGCCGTTGAGCTTGCAAACGCAGAAGCGCACTCGATCATCATGGTGGAGCGTCGATCAGAGAGCCAGACCGCATACGATCGTGAGGTGCGAATCCCATTCACGTAGCTCTTGTAGACTCCGTAGCGTATCGCGACGATTTCGTCACTGTTCAGAGTCTGGTATCCAAACGACACTCTAGTATTGCTAACCACCAGCACAGTGCCGTTGATATCGACGTTTGCAATTATCTGCTCTCTTGTCGCCGGCTGCGGAACCTGTGTACAGACAGGCGGTTCCGCAGCGGACTTGCTGATATCCCTGCCGCAATTGAAACAATAGCCTGAGCCAACTGGGTTCTCTGTTTTACAGTGAGCGCAGACCATGGTCAGATCCTAGTGTCGACAAATACAAAATTGTTAATCTGCGATTTGCCAAGCGAAATCACGTCGCCGTTTGAGAGCGCGCGACTGGCGAGACTGATGTCGTCCCGGTTTGTGGATGGGGCGGCTGGAACAAGCTCCTGATTGACGTATGTACCACACGTACTTCCCCGGTCCAGGATCCAGTAATCGTGCTTTGTGACACCTTCCCTCCGATAGATCGTGCAGTGAACACGCGACACCTCCCGCGGAGTCAATGTCGTTGCGTCGTTCACGAAAACATCAACAGGCCGATCAGTTGGTTCTTCGAGGACAGTGGCGAGGCGCCCAATCACGACCTTGTCACACATGAGCGAATGGACGCCCTGCGTATACGGCCCAGCCCCCACAAGATAGACGCCTGGATCGAGGTGGCCGAGAACGGATCTGATTCTTTTGGCTCGTGCAACCTGCCCTTCCGCCATCAAATGCGCCAAGTCAGACAATCGGGCTATCGAACTGAGTTTCTCGATCTTTAAGGCGATAGAGCTAAGTCCGCTGCTCATCCCTTGATTCCTCTCGCGCGAATCGTACCGCCTCCATATCCCCGAGCTTCCTGCTGCTGCGGCAAGAGTGCCACGAGCTGGTGGACTGCCGTCCGCAATGCGTCAATGTTGTTGCCGACGATGGCGCGGTCAGCATGTTGAAACCAAAGCTGCGCTTGCGTCGGATCGAGCATTTGGTCTCTGCGCTCAAGCAGGTAGTCGCGATAGCCAATCCAGAAATCGGGAACGTCTCCCAGGATACGCATTCGCATTTGATACATTTCATCCACCTTGCGTCGCAACACGTCTGTACTTCCGTTCATTGCTGCTTCAACCTCGGGACGAAGCAACGCAAATGCCTTCTGATGTTCTGCAGATGCACTTTCCGCAACTTCCTCAGTCCACGATATCTCCTGCTGTGCCTCCGCCCGCAGCTTCGGACCCTCCAAGGCATCTTCGACACGCTGAAGCACTGTTTTGACTAAGAGAAGCTGCTCGTCACATCGCACAGCATCTGATTTGTCGCCAGCCGCCAACAGGTGAGCAACCTCGCCAATCGCATTTTCCTTTGCAAGTTGGTCGAGATTTGCTGCGATGTCGCCCTGGAGTGCTTCAGGCAAGTTTCTCGCCTCTTCGAGTCGGGTTTGTTGTTTCTCAAACTCCTTCTTCAGTTCTTCTAGCGGGCGCGGCTGCTTGATTAGCCCATTGAGTGAAACTGGGAACTCCTTGTCGAGCAAGTTGACCAGCACTGTACCGGTTATGTGTTGCGATGTGTCAATTTCAAGTCGAATCTCAATTTCGCTTCCTGGCGGCAAGTCGTACTTGAGTGAGCCTGCGTCGATGGCCAATTCGCCGATCTTACGGTTCAGATATGCATGGTCAGGCTCATTGCCCTGGATAAACGGAATTTTCAACTGAGACTGCGAATCTCCCTTACGAAGTAGAAGCGTGGTCCGGTGGAACGTTTTCGCCTTGGCGGGGAGTGGTGTCCCCTTCTTGAAAAGAACATCAACCTTGTCATCAGCCATCGCAATGCCAATGTCGTAGGGAAGCGGCGGATCAGAGATCACCAGTCCGACTGTGTAAGGAAAGGACGAAGGCTGCAAGGCGACCTTTCTACCCGATTGATCGTAAAGCTCCGCTCGAAAACAATTCTGGACTTGGGGATCGGCCCTCAGAGTCGCGATAAAGGTGCCCGTTGCGCTGAGTGCGATCTTGCCGCTATCCCAAGGAGGTTGGGCATCGGGATTCGTCAGGCGAATTACATACCCTTGGAATGAGCTTATTCCGGAGCATTCAATCCTTCCCGCGACTAGTGGCTCAATGTCTGTCCCGATCGGCTTGTACTCCAGCGTCAGACTGAATTGGCCGGCGGGAGCAGGGCCGCGAACTTCAGGTCTCCTTTGACCTGCAGCAAAGAGAGCTGCTCCTTGAGCAACAACAGTGAGGGGGTCTACAGAGAAGTCGATGGAAATGCCAAGTCCATCTTTAGCATCTGGCAGAACCTGACGAAACAACGGAGTGACGGTCGGCCCACCAACCAGAACCACTTTCGAAATGTCACCAGGGCCAAGCTTCTGCTCCTTCAGTATGTTTCGGCAAATGTTGATGGTCTTCAGCAGGTAAGGCTCGATGAGGCGCTCGAGTTGGCTACGGGTAACAACTGCGTTGAGCAACACCGGCTCTCCTGAATCGTCAACGCAAATGAACTCACCAGCGATCTCGTAGGAAGCATCACGCGTCAGAGCAATTTTGGCTTTCTCTGCATTCAACTTGAGCTTTCCGAACGCTGTGCGCCACTTTTTGTTTCCACGGTAGAAACCTGAGAGACTGAACGACGAGAGCGCTGGAACAAAGATCTGCTCCACTACATCCCAGTCGATCAGCTTTCCACCCAAATTTCTATCTCCGCCATGGTTCACAACTTGAATTGCACCATCGCGAACGTGCATCACCGCAGCATCGAAAGTCCCCCCGCCGATGTCGTACACGAGCCAGAAGACGTTGTCTCGCCGACTCTGAAAACCATATGCAAGCGAGGCGGCGATGGGTTCCTGTAAAAGCGGACAATAAGAGATCCCGGCCTGCTGGGCAGCTCGCCGGGTCGCTTCTGTCTCGGGAAGATCGAATGCCGCGGGTACTGTGATCACAGCTGACTCTAAGACTTCGCCATTGTTGCTGCGGCTCACATCCTCCTTAAGGGATTTCAAAACCTCAGCGGAAAGATCCTCAGGCTTGAAGGAGCGGTTCAGGTTCTGAAACTCCGCTGTATGCGCTTTCCCCATCATTAGCTTGAATTCAACGGCGCCGTTCTTGGGATCAGAGAGCGCACGCTCTTTAGCAGCGCGCCCAACACGCAAGGCCCCATTCTTCTCGATCCACACCGCCGACGGCGTGAATTGCTCATTTTCGTTGTTACGAATGATGCGAGGGCCGTTCTTTTCGAACACCGCGATGCTGCTATTCGTGGTGCCGAGATCAATCCCGTAGTCAATGGTCAGTCTAGACATTGCCATTTGCCTCCTGAACTTGTTCGGGGGTTGCAACGATGACTTGTCCCATTTGAATACGGATTCCTTTGAGGTAGACTGTCGGCCTTATGGTTTCAATGACAACATCGCGACTGATTCCTGCGGTTGGCTGAAACGCAATTACCTCAAGCGATTGGCCAGAATCAAAGGGATCGTGCGTGTGGTTTTGAATTTTTACACCAAACTCTTCTAAGCACTCCGAGAGTTGGTCGATATGACGAGCAATCGGGCGGAATTCCTCTTTTCTCTCGTTGGTAATAGGGTCAGAACTCTTTCTCTGGAGAGCCCAGGCTGCATTTGCCAAATCAACAAAGAGCGTTGACCGGAATTCGAAGCGTACACGATCTTCCTCAGTGGGTGGCGGAGGCGTTCCAATCGTATTGCCTGCATTTGGGCCACCCAGCTCTCCAATCTTGAATATCTTGCCGATGCTTTTCATTGCGACCTCAAGAGGGCATTGTAACTATCGATCTGCTCATTCGTAGTGCTGAGCAGCGACTTATAAGCACGAAGTGTTGAGTTGTACTCCTGCACAAGCTGATTATGTGTGTCCACATCTGAATTGTGTTGACGCCTGACCGTCTCGTAACTGTCAGCATCGACATCTTCTCCAAGGTCGTGATCGCGTTTCATTTGCTGGAGCCTGGCTTCGCTGGCGTCGATCTGAGAGGAGAGTTCGTCGATGCGACTCTTATCATCGGAGAGTTCCGCTTCAAACTGTCGCAACCTGCTTTGGTTGTCCTCAATTTCAGCTTTGAGCTGCGACTCTTCGGTATTCGGTACATGTTCGCCGGTCTGGGGCACACTTGGCGACTCTTCATTCGCCGGTGGAGCACTCGTAGAAGTTACAGGAGAGGGCTGGGCGTCTGGCGATGTTGCTGAATCGGTTGAAGGATTCGTGAAGGTTGTGGCAGGAGCGCTCTGCACTGGGGAGGTACTTGAAGAATTGTTGCTGTTCGCTACGGCGACAATGATGAATACAACGAAAAGCGCGACGAGTCCAAACACAGCCTTTCTACCGGCGGGCGTGAGACCAGTAGTCGAGACTGGAATCGGTGGCTTGCCCGGTGAGGATTGCCGCGGCGCTACGCTTTGTCTGGGCGAGGCAGCAGTAGCCTGTGTGCGCCTTGCAGCGCGCTGCCCGGCGACATTGCGAGTGAGCGTCTCATAATCTTCTTCCAGACGTGATCGGAGCGAATTGCTGTTGGCTAGCGCTAGGCACTCTTCAAAAAGCGGCAAACCTGCTTCCCAGTTCTCAGTCTTATTCAAATAAGCTACGAGGCAGGCTCTCGCGGAATCCGCAACGAGGTCATGGCTGGAGTCCCTCAACGGATCGCCGAGTCCGAGCAAGTAGTTGAAGGTCTGCAAGTACTTTTTCTTGGCTTGAAAGAATTGTCGGACGATATCGAGGGCATTTTCAGGAGTCTTGAGGGCCTGCTCCCTTGTTGAGTCGCAGAGCCGTTCAAGTTCCTGCTTCAAGGGTGCTAATTTGCGACGAAACGCATCTCTGCAATAAGTAATTTCGAACCCTGAGTGATCGATGAGCTGCTTCTGTATCGAAGCTTGTTCAAAATCACCAGCCTCTGCCGCGGCCATGGCGATCTCTGCGTTGAGGAGTAGGAGCGCCAGGGGCAGGGATCTCCAGATCATTTCCGCAGTCTCGATGCCGAGCCGTGGGTCATTTATCTCTCGAATCCGTTCGGCAAGAGCATCCCAGAATTCATGTTTCTTGTGCAGCCTGGACCAGTTGGATATTGATGCCTTCCATGCAACCGTCGGATCTGCGCAATGAACAGAGAGCTTTGATGACTCGTGTGCAGCGCGTGAGAGTGCACGAATGTGATTCAGAATCGCAAGATTATGAATTGCAATCGCGGTCTTTCGTTCGAGGTCTTTTTTGGGCTGAAGGAGTTCCTTCCTCTCATGGCTGGAGCGGGCAGCATCAATTTGCGCCAGGAGCTTCTCCAATTCCTGCTGTCCGTCCGCAAGTTCTCCCCAAACTTTCTCCGCTCGCGCGGTCTCACCTGCGTTTATCGCATCAATTGCCGGATCATTGTTTCCATCGTCGGTAAGTGGCCAGAACCAGAAAAACTCATGCAGAAGTCGCTGTTCGGGAGATTTTAGGCACTGTAACGCCGCGCGTAATTCCTCGCTCGTTGGCGGCGTTTTTGAGAACGAGTTAAGGGCGACTTCGACAGCACCGAATCCCTTTGCAATCATTTCCAGACGTTCTGTGGCTCTGGAGATTTCACGAAAGGATGAACGAACCGATAAGCCAGTTATTCGAAACGCGTTGTGATCGTAAAGTTGCGTTGAAGCGAGATGAAGCAAGGCTTGATAATCGCCGATAGGGGGGCTGGAGGCTCGCGGCAAGGCTTCGCCTTGGACCGCAGTATTTGAAGGTTCTCTTGCATTCTCGATATCAGGTTGTGGCGAGCCGATTTCATGGTGAACCTGAGCGATGATCTCACTATCCTCAAATGGAATACTGACGGCCGAACAGTCGCATCCCTGCTGCCTGAGCCCGCGCAGTACTTCTCGGAAGTCCGCGTCCTTCGCGAGCTCTGTGAGAAAGATGACTTTACATCGCTCATCGCGTGAAATTTGCGACGCCGCTTGAACCCCGGAAAGTCCAGGCATCACGGGATTGATTATCAGAAGTTCTGGGTGAGCAACGTGCGCTCGCTCAATAGCCTCTTTTGAAGTACTTGCCCCCCGAACCGCAAATCCGCCGGCGCCAAGCAGCATCATGACGCGCTCTAGCACGCTCGGATCCGGATCGGCAACAAGGACGGGCTTCTTTGGCATCATTCACCTACATCGAGATTCCCCTACGCCACAAAGTGACACGGCCTCGATACTCATTCCGTAGTTCAGGCAACTTGCTGAATGCTTCTTCCATTAAATCAGCGGCCTCGTTCAACGTGGCTGGATCTTGGGCCAACTCGATTGCGCGAGAAGCAGTTTTTCGGGCTTCATCTGGAGAAGGCGTTGAGGCGCGTCCAAGCACCTCTTTCGATGTAGACCAGGACGAATTGTCCGGTTCGCGACTTTCCAATTGCAGTTTGGGGGCCCAGGCATCGAGATCCGCTAAGAGCTCAACGGCCGATAAATAGCGGTTCTTCGGGTCGATGGAAAGGGATCGAGCCGTAACGCGGTCAAGACTGGAGTCACAGATTGGATTCACCTGACTGGGAGGTATCAATGCAACCTGAAACGCCTTGGAATCGAATCCCAAAGCGCGATCATCGGGCACGTCAAAAGGGAGCCTGTCTGTGAGGAGCAGATACAGGGTCATCCCAACGGCCCAAACGTCTCCCGCCAGAGAGTCACTCTTCACATCGTCCAGCGCCTCGGGGGCTTTGAATTGCCGGGTACCACGAGAAGTGGCCATTAACGTTAGAGGGTTCACCCGTTTTGCTAAGCCGAAGTCGGAAACCTTTGCCCTCAGCCCATCAGCCTGATAGCCAACAAGTATGTTCTGAGGTTTAATATCCCGATGAATGATTGGCGGCTCTTGGGTGTGGGCGGCGGCAAGGCCCCGGCAAACCTGCTTGACTAGGTCCACAACTACGGGAACCGGGGCGAATTGTGCTCCGAAAGATCTCCAGAAGCGATCGAGGCTTCCGCCCGCTACATGTTCCATGGTGAAGTAGCCGAATAGCTGGCCTTCGATGGTGATGGTATTTGCGTCAAAGACCCTGACGATATTCGGATGGTCGATCTTCGATAGAAGGACTGCTTCTCCCAACATGTCCTGGACTTCCGCTGCGGTCAGTCCTGGAAGTTTAAAAAGCTTCAGCGCTTGCCTGCCTAGGAAGCGATGGCGGACTCGGTAAACTTCGGCAAATGCGCCTTCACCAAGGAAACGCTCGACCTCATACGTGTCGCGAATTGTCCTGCCTTCTTCGAGGAGTGACATTTTCGTGCCCCAGTAGTGCACCTAAACTGTCGGAAACATTCAGTCTAGCTCCATCGCTCATGTGATACAAACCCCACGAAAGCGTCATGCAAGCCCGAATGGGTTGCTTCACGCTTTCAGCGGTTGTCTCGCTCCCATCGCTCAATGGCAGACTCCATCAGGGTCTGAAGAGGAGCGTTTGGCAGCCGCTCTCGCTCGAACTGGACCAGGCGGTCAATCAGCGGCTCATTATAGCCAGTCTTTAATCGCAGGTTTTGGCGCAAAGATTCGATGACAACGGGATTGGCTACCTTTGAGCCAGGTTTCCCAGCTTGCTTTGTCGCGCTGGGTCGTTGGCGCAGCGCGATATAAACCAATATCACTACGACTACTACGGCCGCGAAGATCGCAAATGGAGGAATGTACATTGCACGCTCGTGAGACAGAACTGATTGGTCGCAATGCTACTACACGCCGTCGTATCTACCTGTAGCCTCAGTTGAATTGCTGGGTGCTTAGGCACGAATCGAACTCCACCTGAAGGAACGAATTTCATGTTCAAAGAACTTGCGCCGCTAGTGCGGCATCGTGCTGTTCTGTTCACCATAAGCCACGTCGATGACGACCGGTTTCGAGTGAACGTTATTCCAAAGAAGACCACCGATGGTGAAAACGACGCTCTGACAACTCCCGTCAGCGTGACCGGCACCGTCGAGGAGCTCGACAAAGAACTCCCCCAGACGCTGCTCCACTTCGTCTCCAGCCACCTCGAATTGAGGAACTCGCTCGAGTGGGCCAAAGCAGAGATGGAGGAGGCTTCGAAGGCCGTCAGAGCCGAAGCGAAAAAGAAATCCGGAAGTCAGACAACGAGGAAGGACCCCTCCGGGAATTCCCAAAAACCCGTGGTGGCACCGGAAGCACCAACTCCGGCGAAGCCCGAACCTCCCAAAGCAGCCAGCCTGTTCGACGCCACGCCGGAGCCTGTCAGAACCAATGGACCGGCTGATGGCGGCTTGGAGCTTGCCTCCGGGTCATCGGAGATCGATGAGGACGAGGAGATCCTGCGGGAAGCGTACGACGAGGGCGAGGCCGAAGAAGGCGACGAGGCGGCTTGAAGAGCCTTGGAACCGCCTACCTATGCACCGCTTTTCCAGGTGATATCCACAACTCATGCTCAGGCGTTCCTGCACTGTGCGAAAGCCATAAAATAACTGTGTAAGCCACACATAATCTGCCATTTGCATCTGAGAGTAGCCACAAGGCAATGCGCCTAGAAATCTTGGGCAATTTGGCGGATCTCCTCGCGCGCATTCACTGCGGCTACGTGTTCGCTTTTCGTTCGCCTATACTCGTAAACATGTTCCAGGGACCGTCAGCACGCAAGACGTTCGTTGTCGCCTGCAAGAAATGCCGCCGGGACGTTCCGACGGGTGCTGCTGAATTCCCATTTCAATCGGTCGTCGTCGAATGTCCATTGTGCGGTGAAAAGCGGCGCTACCTGCCGTCAGAGATATTCCTCGGGCGAGTTGATCAGCTCGTCAGTCGCCAGATGCGCACGAGAACAATCTGATGTTTGACCCAGATGCACATTTGCCGCGAATCAATCGCGGAATTATCTATCTCGGCGCGTGTCTCATCGCCGGAATTCGATTGGCGCGCGAGCGGCAAGTCAACACCAGGGTCGTGCCGACCAGACAGGCGATTGAAGAGTCAATAGATTTGGCTCACGAAGTATATAACCAGGTCTTCCGCAAGGTGCCGGAGAAGATGAAGGAGATGCACTGAAACAATTCAAAGAACTGCTTTTAGATGGGCCATACCGCACCAATATCGATCGCATTGAGGATTGGTAGTCCCTGTTCGTTCCGTCGGCAGTGATTCCTGAAGAGGCTAATCCTGCTCGCGACCTGCATTTCACTGAACCATTGACAGTCCATGAGCAAACAGGACAGTGCAGACGCAATCGCAGCGCTGAACGATGTTCCGTAGACTTCGCGCGCAAAACCCGATCCATAATGACCGAACGACTCTATCTTTCCATCCATTTGCCGCAAGTCACCGCCAGGAGCGAGTACCAGGTTCGTGGCTTCGGCCCGGAAGTTTGAAAATGACGAAAGAGCAAAAGCGGTGTTGTGAGAGGCAACGGCGAGTGAATCGGAAGCTGCCGCAGGCCAGCGTAGGTCTGAGATCCCATCGTTTCCGGCAGCGCTCACGGTGAAATTCGACGTCGACGCCAGGCTTGCCAGGACGTTCGACATTGAGTCCCGGAATCCCGCTGCTTGCCCGCCGAGTGCCCGAATCCATTCGGGGCTTACGCCCAATGAAATGTTGACAATATGCCCACGACGATTGAAGAGGCCCGTGAGCCCGGAGGTGAGGTTCCAGATTTGTCCTCCCGAGTACGCTTGGGTTACGCAAATACTGTCGATGCTAGTCCGAGGGCTAAGCGCCCGAATCAGAGACACAATGGCGCTTCCGTGACCATCTGCATCGACAGGCGAAAGTCCGCCAACTGCCGTTGCGTTGACCCCCTGCCCGATCAGTCTCTGACTCACTCCCGTATCGAGAATTACCGCTCCTGCAGACTGGCCCATGCGTCCAGAACTCCAGAGGCTATAGATTCCTGTGCTCTGAAGAATATCCTCCAGACGTTCAAGCTGAATTTCGGGGTCCTGCGCCATCGCGCACTCTATTGGACCGTTCCCAAACACCAAACATGGAAACTCTGCCCAGATTCTTGACTGGAGCGTGACGGGGCTCTCATCGCCGGCGACCAAGTACCAATTCCGCGGATCAAGGGCCCAGGACGATAGCTGTTGATGAAGTGGTGGGAATCCTTCTGCGAATTCCCGATCTCGAAAGCCGCGATCTTCAGGGTTCTCGTCAGGAAATTCCTTCGCAATCGTGTACAAAATCTCCCGACTGGCACCTGAAAAACCACGTGCTGCCGCGGACTCCGGACCACTCAGAATGAAAGCTGACAACGCTCTTGAGGCATTTCGCGCGAACACCCTTCTGAACTCGTCCACGAGTCCACGATATTGAGGCCTAGGTAGCCGATTGTATTTCGGCTGCCGAGAATCTAAATACTCTGATTCTGGGTGCTGCAGTACCTTGGCTCCTGCCTCAGCGAGGATTCCAATTTTCTCGGACGGAGCTATGTCCGCAAGATAGTCCTGAAAAAAGCAAATCCATTCGGAGCTCATGTGGGCCTACTTCCATGTTGCCTTAATCGTCAGCGAGGCCTCTGCCTTCGCTGATGCGATGATTACTGAACCCTCTTTGCTTAGGCTGATACCGATTTCAATCTCCATTTCAGAAGGCTGGGCAGCAGTAAGCACCTGTCGTACCTTGTTCGCTGCTTCCAACAAGACTTCGCTGCCGCGCTGGGCGACCTCCTCGAGCTTTATCTTCACCTTTTCCGGCACCAGTGCCTGTGCCTCGAAGTCCCCTTGCACTCCAGGTGCGAGGAAAACCACCGTGGAGCCATCCCGCAATTCAACTAACGGCATAATCGTTCTCCTTTGGTGTTCTCATTAAACGTACCATTTGAGCTTGCCCTGAGAACCGTTCAGATATGCCGCATAGGAATCCCGAGAACAATCTCACAAAACACGCTCTGTGAGTCTCGTGGGAAGCCGTCAAAGATCGGGATAGCGACAGGATTTGAAAATCATCGATTTCATTGACCTCGCGCAATGATCCAGACCCCTCTCCGACTGTCGTCATTGGAGGCACTATCTTTCCATGAAACCTTCAGAACTCTACGAGGCGCTTCATGCGCTGATCAGCGAACGTGTGCCCCTGCACGTCTGGGGCGCCTGCGGCGTCGGCAAGTCGCAGATCGTTGCCCAGGTCGCCGCCGACCGGAAATGCGAGTTTCTCGACATCCGGGCCGTGCAGCTCGATCCCGTCGATCTGCGGGGGCTCCCGCGTATATCCGCCGACCGCGCCGAATGGGTGCCGCCGAAATTTCTTCCGCTCGACGGGGAAGGCATTCTGTTCCTAGACGAGTTGACTGCGGCGCCGCAGATGACCCAGGCGGGGTGCTACCAGCTCGTGCTCGATCGCAAGCTGGGCGAGTATCGGCTTCCGGACGGGTGGGTGGTGATCGCGGCCGGCAATCCGGCCTCGGAGCGGGGCGTCCATTTCTCGATGCCGCGGCCGCTGCGGAACCGCTTCGTGCATCTCGACCTCGAACCGGACTTCATGGACTGGTGCAAGTGGGCCGTGAAAGCCGGAGTTCGTCCGGAGATCATCGCCTTCCTGCGCTTCAAGCCGGCGCTTCTCCATGATCCCGATGCGACGTCCGACGTGAATGCCTGGCCTACCCCGCGCTCCTGGGAGATGGCTTCGAACGTCTTGAGCGGCTTTGCCCGCCGGCAGCAGAGCGGCTTCTTTGCGGGCACCACCGAGATTGAGGCGCAGCTGCTGGAGGGAACCATCGGCGAGGCGGCAACCACGGAACTGGTCGCCTTTCTGCGTCTCTTCCGGCAGTTGCCCTCGATCGACGAAATCCTGCTCAATCCCGATGCGGCGCCCCTCCCTGATGAGCCTTCGGCGCGAATTGCCATTGCCACGGCTCTCGGCCGCGCACTGACCGACCATTCGATCCCGAAGGGGATCCGGTATCTCGAGCGGATGCCGATCGAGATGCGCGTGCTGGCGATGCGCGATGCGGCTGCCCGGGATCGGGCCATTACCCACACGCCGGCTTTCGTCCGCTTCGGCGTAGAACACGCGGAGGTTTTGCTATGATCACCGAACGCGCCATGCTGGCTGCGGTTCACATCAGCATCTGGACTGCGATCAAACACGACCGGAAGGTCAGCCGGGAGGTTGCCGAGCAGCACGGAGCCTATGCCGGCGCCGGCCGCTACAACAAGCAGCTGCTCCGGGAAGCGGAACGGCTGGAATCGTTGCGTTCGCTTTCAGGTCAGATTCGCCAGTATTTCTACAAAATCACATTGCCCTGGTCCGACGAGGGCTATCGCCTGTTGCCGGCGCACTTCTACTTCGAGCTGACCACGAAGATGCGGGAGTTCGAACAGGCCTTCGCGCAGCAGGTGGAGGAGTTCCTGGCCGTCTATCCCAGCTACATCGAGCAGGTTCGTCCGGAGCTGAACGGGCTCTTTCGGGAAGAAGATTATCCATCGACGGATAAACTGCGGAACAAGTTTGGGCTTAAGCTCGAGGTCCTTCCCATTCCGAGCGGCAACGATTTCCGCGTGACGCTGTCCGAGGAAGAACAGGCGAGGGTGGCGCGGGAGATTGATGAGAATGTCCGGCAGTCGCTCCAGAAAGGGACCGAGGATCTGTGGACGCGGCTGAAAGGCGTCGTTGCGCATATGGTCGAGCGTCTCAATGAACCGGAGTCGCGCTTCCACGCGTCGCTGGTCACGAATATCGGCGAGCTGGTGGATCTTCTTCCGCGTCTCAACGTGAATCAAGATGAAGAACTCAATCACTTAGCCGAGGAGATCAAGAATCGGCTCTGCGGATTCACTGCGCGCGAGCTGAAGAAAAACGAGATTCTGCGCGCAGCGACCGCGAATGATGCCGCCGAGATCCTGACGAAGATGGACGCAGTTTTACGGGAGCGTAGGCAAAACACCGACAGTGATCCTTCTGCGAGTGCCGACGACATCTTCGTGCACATGGCGGCCTACATGGAGGCTCCAGTGTCATGAACCAACATCATCCACCAATCCCAAGCGAGGTCCGCATTCAGAAGGCGCGGACTACGCTTCTTTTGGACCACCCCTTTTTCGGTACGTTGCTGTTTCGGCTTGGGGGCAAGGCGTCACGGTCGGTCACGACAATGGCGACCGACGGTGTTTCGCTCTTCTACAACCCAGAATTTGTGGACACGCTGAATGCCGCCGAGTTGGCCGGAGTTCTGGCTCATGAAGTGATGCACCCGGCCCTGCAACACCACACGCGCCGCGGCGATCGCGATCAGGCACGCTGGAACATGGCCTGCGACTTCGCCATCAATCCGATGCTTCTCGATGCCGGTCTGACGCTGCCAAAAGACGTTCTCATTGACAACCGATTGCGTGGAATGAGCGCGGAGCGGATCTATAACCTGATCGAAGCGGACGAAAAGCAGGAGGGGTCCTCCGGCCAGTCAGAGAGACATGTGGGAAATGGATCGAGCGCGCCGAAGTATGACTCTGTTCAGAACGATGAGGCCGGAAACGAACCCCAAGCGCCTTCGACTCCGGGCGGTGTGGGCCAGGTCCTGGACGCGCCAGAACCGGAAGCGGAATCGGATTCTTCAGTTGCGGAGCAGGTACGCGAGTGGCAGATCGCCGTCGAACAGGCGGAAACCGTCGCCAAAGTGGCCGGCAAACTTCCCGGAGGTGCAGTAAGGGCGCTGGAGGCATCACAGGCGGCCAAGGTGGACTGGCGCGAGTTGCTGCGCCGGGCCTGGTCTGATACCGTTCCCGCCGACTACAGCTGGACGCGTCCCAACCGGCGCCATGTCTGGTCCGGACTGTATCTGCCGGGAGTCACATCGGAAGGAGTTGGAGAGATCGCGATTGCCGTTGACTGCTCCGGGTCAGTCAGCTCTCGGCAGTTGGGTCTTTTTGAGTCGGAAGTCCGGTCGATCCTGGCTGGACAGCGACCGCGGCTCGTGCACGTGCTCTACTTCGACGCAGTCGTTCAGAGAGTGGAGACCTATCAGGTCGGCCAGCCAGTCTCACTCTCTCCGGTCGGTGGGGGTGGAACAGATTTCCGCCCGTGCTTCGAATGGCTTGGAGACCGTGGCATCGTGCCGCAGACGCTGGTGTTTCTCACCGATCTGTGTGGGACATTTCCCGAAGAAGTGCCGTCGTATCCCGTGATCTGGGCCTCCACTGAAGCGCGGAGAGCGCCGTTTGGGCAGATCGTCCTGATGGCGGCTGCATGAAATTCCTTCTTCCCATAGTCCTCAATGCCGCTCAACTAAAGAAGCGGGTGCCCGACATCATGACATCTGCGGTTCCGACTCTTGCGAGGCAGCTAGACTCGCAAATTCGCCCGCGGGCTGCTCGAAGAATGTAGCCTGCAATCTCGGGAGCCACTGCCGCGCCTCCGAACTGCCCAACCCCTTCAATGTCGATATGAGTCGCACATCGTCCAAAGTGAACTGCGGCCCCACTACCGGAGAAACGCGAAAGATGTTTTCACGATTGGGGACAAGATGCATGGCCATTCCCATCGCACCCGAGGATTGTCCGACCATAATGACATCCACAATTTTGCTTGCCCATCCGAGTTTTCCCAAAGACCGTGCCCTGGTCCAGTCAAACCGCAACGGAGTCGATGTACATCCGATGCTCAAAACCCGCAACTCATCCGGAGACCATCCAAGAATTCCAATTGCTTCTACGACCGCAATCGCGACCGGATTGTTGGCCCAGGTTCCCCCGTCAACCAACGGTATGCCGGAAGCCAGACGATGTGTCGGGAAATATGTAGGCGCCGCAGCGGTTGCCATCGCGACATCCACCGCAGAGGCTCTCTGATCGGTTTGAAAGCGGGGATGATGAGGCGTCTTCCAAATATGCACCTCGCCCTTCGCAAGATCGAGTGATGGAATTACTAAGCGCCGCGCACTATCGCCAAGCCTTTTTGTTCCAAATACTGTTGCGAGGGCACCCCGCAGAGGGAGCGGATCATATTTTGGTCTAAACCAGGAACGATACCCCCGCAGCTTGCAAGAGCCGGAGAATATTGAAGGGCCGTGCTCTTCATAAAAGGTAAGAATATTCCTGCCGGAAATCTCAAGTCCCAGACCGAGAGCAATGATTCCGCCGGTGGATGTCCCCACGATGAGATCGAAATACTCCCCGACATTCTCTAGGCTCAGAGTCTCTTCAAGAGCCGCAAGAAATGAGGCGGGGAAGACCCCTTTGATTCCGCCACCGTCAATAGCAAGTATTCGCCGCATAGAATTGCGTTCAGATGACAATCAAGGGTTGTAGCTGATTTCCGAGCGCAACCAAACGCTCATCTATCGCGCCAGTAATACCTATATCCAGGAGGCGCAGGGGGCTTCGGTGGCCTCGGGGCCCTCGGTGCTTGGGGCGCACGTGGTCCCCGAGGTCCTCGCGGCACGCTCGGTCCTTTCGGGCGGCTGAGCGGCCCATTGGGGTCAATTCGCAATTTCCACGGCATCGATATCTCCTCATCACAGCAAGTCAGCAAAGGAATTAATGGATAGCCGAAATCGGTTCAATTCGAGTGTCGCCTTGATCGCATCGGCTTCCTGCACAGTGATTCTTCCTGCCTTAATCGATCGCAGAATCAGTGTCTGGGTATTGATGATCTGCAGTTTCTTGTCTGCGATTGTTCGTCGCCACTTTCTGTCCTTTGACTCGTCCGTGGCGATGGCCCAACCCCGGTTCTCGGCAATCGCTAAGCATGCGCTCTCTCCTCTTCCAAGAACCTGGCTGTAAATCGCGAACAAGGCCAGTTCCTCTGGCGCATCAAGCCGCACCAATTGAAGCTGGCCGCTGCGGAGATGCTGGTCGATAATTTGGCGCAGATCTGGCCGCTCGATCTCGGCCCAAACATCCTCTGGAACGCAGAACTTGAATTCCGTGAGTGTCGTAAGGAGTTCGATCCTTTCCACCAGCGCGAAATTGATTAAGATACAGGTGTCACACGCGGTATCAGTTGGCATTCTGCGGGCCTCACTGCACCATCGCCGGTCGAGCTGTGTCGTCATTGGCCTCGACCGAAGCTATAAAGTCATACAGACGTTCCGAACTGATCTCGACTTCGTTCGCAATCTCCTTCAATTTCGCTTTGGTTATCTCGCCCAGTCGATATGCTTCCAGAGCAAGCATGAACAGTTTGTGCTGGAACTGGCCCTCTCGCCGCGCCCTTGGAATACCGGTGCCAAGAAAAGATCGACGAAACTCACGGGCGATTTCGCTTTGTCCTGCGAGCTGTGCGCGCTGATCTTCAGAGACGAGTTTTAGCGACTTCAAACGCCACAATGCAGAATCGTAGCTAACTCCAAAATAGGACGCCAGATGGACGATATCGTAAAATTGGACAGTTGCGAGTGCAGCCTCGCGTCTCCGCTGCCCCTGAATGGCTCCGCCTTCTTCGTCATAGACCTCCTGCACCTGGTGTGAATCCAGGTTCTTCCCGACTCCGGATAGGAATTTAAGAATTCCTTGTTCCGGCATCAAAAATGCCGCCGCAAATGCATTTGCTCTGACTTCCATGACCTCTCCGCGATCGTTGAGACGGCTAACTGTGCCGCGCTCCTGTCGATCAAACAAAAGATGGCCATACTCGTGCGCGCAGGAGAAAAGTTGACGTTGCTCGCTGTGCCGACCATTCACGAGAATCGAGAGACCATTCTGATCATCCGCAAGAAATAATCCAGAGATCGAATCATCGTCCAGCGGCAGAACGCCGACACGCACGCCCTGACTCTCGATAATCTCGGGCAAATCCTGAACAGGCGCACTTCCCAGCTTTAGCCGATTCCGTTCGTAATCTGCGATGACGTTGCCTTGCTGTATGGCTTCCCATTTGTTGCGCGGTACGGGCAGCCTATACAGAGCCGGCGCAATGAAGCTTCGGTCAGCGCCAGTCAGTTTCTCCAAAGTGGTGAACTGGCGGCACAATCCCGACCACTGCGAAACTGTATGAGTCAAATCTTTGTCGTTTGCCAGCTCTGAATCTTTCCGAAAGAGCGCAAAAACAGGATTCCGTTCCTCGTGGAATTGTTCAGAGAAGAGATCAATCGGGTCAAATCCGAGCTCCTTCGAAAGCTTCATCATTTCAATACTGTCGATGGAGCGGTTCCCCGCCTCCATCTGGACCACCGCTGAACGCGAAATGCCCAACACGCCTGCGACGCCCTCCTGGGTGTAACGTCTGCTCTCTCGAACGCACCGCAAACGTCGGCCGAGCTCCTGACGGTCGATATTCATCTGCAGCCTCCAGTTCCTCCTATTTCCTTACATTTCATATGGATAGCTTAGAGCGAAAATCGAACTCTTGTCAAGTACAATAATTCTGTGCTAGTTTGAGAATCAAACACTGGTAGAAGCCAAGAATTCGCTTCCCCGGATGGAGGTTCTGCACATGGCGGTCGCAACGGTTCCATTATTCCCCAATAAGTTCTTCCTGAATCAGCTAGATACGCTTCTCTCTGAAATCTGTGAAGAGTTGCAGCTTCCTCCATATCGCTATGACCAGGCCGATGAACGCTACCACGCAGTCAGCGAGGTCCTCGAAGCTGAAGGTAGTCCTCTCAGTCCTTTTCGGCCGAGCATCTACCCGCAAGGGTCGATGCGTCTCGGTACGACAGTCCGCCCGCTTGCCGGGCCTCATGACCTGGACTTTGTGTGCGAACTGAGCCTCTCCCATGCGCTCGTAGAACCGATCAAACTGCTTCAAGCCCTTTACGGTCATTTGAAACAGCATGGCGTCTATCGCGAGATGGTCTCATTGAAGAACCGCTGTGTTCGGATTACCTATGCCAACGAGTTCTACATGGACCTCCTGCCGGCTTGCCAGGATCACGACGCTGGCGGGACGTGCATCCAGGTTCCTGACCGCGACACGAGGTCCTGGAAGCCAAGCGATCCGATTGGTTATTCCAAATGGTTTCGGGGGAAGAGCGCGCCTCGTATGAGGAAGTTCGCTGCAGACAGCGCAGAACCTTTGCCTTCCCTCCAAGCAGTCGAAGATAAATCACCCCTTCAATTGGCCGTACAGCTAATCAAACGCTGGCGCGACATCCACTATGCCAATGCTCACTATCCAGCCCCCATCTCAATCGTGTTAACGACCTTGGCAGCTGATGCGTATAGAGGGGAAGTTTCCGTCAGCGAAGCTATTGCGTCAATCCTGCACGGGATTCTTGAAACTGTCCGCGCGGCAGAATCTGGTGGGCGTCGCCTAAAGGTTCTCAACCCCTCGAACATCCTCGAAGATCTCAGCGAACGCTGGGACGATGACGAGGAAGCCTATCGTGGCTTCAAGGCAGGCGTGCAACAACTCTCTCGCCGCTGGGATGCGCTCCTCTTGGCTGGCGGGAACCAGAATGCTGAACTTGAGCGTCTCTTCGGCGAGCCGGTGAAGGCTGTCCTTGGGAAGAGAGCGGAGCGGCTGCATGAATCTCGGTTTGAGAAGAAGCTCAGCGTTACCAGCGTCGGCGTTATCAGCGCCGGCACTGGTGGGGTTCGAATCCCGGTGAACACCTTCCATGGCTCGAAATAGACACCTTCCGCGAACGACTGTGGGCCTGGCTCTGCAGAGTTGCCGACTACTGGCTGCCTACCCTCAGTTCGAGGTCAAGAGCAGTTCCAGAAAGCGAACCGCATGGCGCGGCACGTTACAGCCCACTGAACTCAGCGATGTCTATATGATCGAGATCGACTACACCCTAGCGCAGCGTCCCGATGTCTTTGTGCTCCGACCGCAGCTTCGACTCCACCCGGATCACAAGCGACTGCCGCATGTCTATCGCGGGAATAGCCTGTGCCTGTATACCTTCGGCGAATGGCATCCGGGACTCTACATTGCGAATACCATCGTTCCTTGGATTTCGCTTTGGCTCTACTTCTACGAAATCTGGCTTCTCACAGGGAATTGGAAGGGTGGAGGCACTCATCCTGATTGGTCGCAACACCGCGAGGAAGATCAGGCGTAAAGGAGGACAAGAAAGCATGGAAGACACCATCGTTTCGCGCAAGCCGGATGGCTCATATAAGGCGACCGTCAATGGTCGTACGATAGCAACTGGGGAAACTCAAAATGAGGCGGGTTGGTACGCACTGAAGAAGCGCCCCAACGCCGCGATCGTTGCACAGAGAGTGCGAGATCTCGGTGATAAGCACGAGGACCAGTTTCGGCGAATCTATCCGCAGAAACCCGAATAGGACTAGATCTGATCGAGGAATCCGACGCGGCAGTGCTCAGGGGTATTTATATCGTTCGTACTGCCGGAGGTTGTTTGATGGCAGCAAAGACTCAAGCCTGGGTTCCACCGCTCGCTCCTTTGATCGCTCTTGTGGCTGAACAAGATTCGCCGGACGCTGTGCTTAATGACTTCATGGCAGTCGGTTTCAATTTTGAACTGCCACCCGCAGTTGAAAATAGCTTCGGTCCTCGAAAACGTGCTTACGTGACGGAAGTCCAGAAATGGATTGATAGGGAATTGGATTGGAGAGCACAGTGGGAGCTGGCACGCGCGTTGGCGAGACTGCTGGTGCGAAAGAATGCCCACCTTGTCCACCAACAGCTCGACGGAGTGGGGTGGCGCTTCGATGGAAATGAGTTTCTTCCAATCGAAACTGGCGGTGTGCGCGATCATGCGTTCTTCCCCGCTGGTGCGACTCATGACGCGTTTGTTCACGTCAGAAGCCTGTTTAAAGGTGCGAGACAAGAGATCTTCATCATTGACGGCTATGTCGACACGTCTCTTTTTCAGTTTCTTTTATCGACCAATGGACCTACAATCTGTCGCGTGCTAACAAAGGCTAGAACGCTGCCGCATGATTTTGCTGCCGAGGCGAAGCACTTCGCCCAACAGCACAGGTTCACCCTGTCGGTGCGCACGAGCGATCTCTTTCACGACCGCCAAATCCTAATAGATGGTTTACAAGCATTTGTTCTTGGCGCTTCAATCAAAGATGCCGGCAAAAAGGCGTTTAACATTATCCCCGTTGAGACCCCTTCTACAAGGCTCGAGATGATTCGGTATGCCGAGGAAGTTTGGAATCAGGCGACTGTTCTCCTGTAGGAGAGATCCAATCGTACTGCATTCGTGCTCCCCGCGACTCTTCCATCGTTAATGAGCCGCTACATGACGAGCGCTCTGTTTTGAGAATGACTGATGGGCTGCCACTAAGTCGGGTACCGCCCCGCCCATCTTGTACTATGGATCGTTAACCCCAGGTACCGCATTCCTTTCCTGACAATTCAACTTCTTTCAGTCCACTAATGGCCTTTCGGCCAACCAGGATGATTCCGTGAGGCTCCGTCAAAACCAGTTCTGTCCCATCCACCGTTCCTTCTCCTGCTGTGGCAGGGAAGCAATCCCGAAGGAAAGGCGTCAACGTCTGTTGGGCGTCCGGCGCATCGACGATCCGCAGCACCCCCGCGGATACCGGGAACTGCGCTCGAACGGGGAGATGCGCAAGCTCCTCGACCGGAAGATCGTTGCCCAGAATGGCATCTGCGGCATTTGCAAAGAGAAGTTCACTGACTACAGCGATGTGGTTCCCGACCATATCAGCCCACGCGGTATGGGCGGCGCGTGGCGCGACGATCACCCCGACAATATTCAGGCAGTGCACTGGTGGTGCAACGGAGAAAAGGGCTCCACCAGAGTGTGAAGACCGGCCCGTTGCACTGAATGGCACAAGACAAATGGAGGTTATCGTGGCATCTATAGCACAGGAACATTCATTATTTGAAATCGACCGCGAACTCGACACACTCCTAGACGAGATCGAAGAGGAGATCGAGAGCCTCGGCGAAGCTTCGGCGGAAGTGATGGAGCGATTCCAGCAGTTCTGGGAGGCCCACGGTGAAAAGGCCGATCGCATCGGGCGCTTCCTCCGCATGATGGAAGCCCGAGTCCAATACTGCCGGAGCGAAGCAAACCGTTTGCAGGAACGCGCCCGCAGCAGCGAGCGCAAGGCGACGCAGACCAAATACATGGTGATGTATTACCTGAAAAGCCGCGATCTCAAGAAGATCGAAGGCAGAGAATTCACTCTCCGAATCCAGAAGAACAGCCAGGATTCGATTCGCTTCACTGACGAAACACAGGTGCCACTGCGGTATCGAACTGTTTCCGCCCGACTCGATGGCCGGTCATGGGAACGGGTGATGGAGAACGTACCGGACGAGCTCAAACGGCTTCTCGTAGCCTCGATTCAGGAGGCCTCACCGAGTAACGAGGCGATCAAGAACGCTGTTCAAAATCAAATCGCGGTCCCCGGTGCCGAGGTTTATCGCGGCGACCACCTGCGCATCGTGTAAATCCCCTTATCAATTCAATAGCCAACAGATCGGCCGATTTGGGCCACGAGGAGGGACTATGTTTCTGTGCCAGCCGCTGCTCGATGTCCTCATCGGACGAGGGATTGCGGACGTCGATGCGTTCATTCAACCGCCGTCCTGGAACGATCTTCCCGATCCTCTGTCGATGACAGGGATGGCACAAGCGGTCGATCGTGTCCTCGCCGCAATTCGCGACAAGCAGAGGATAGCGGTCTTCGGAGATTACGACTGCGATGGGGTGCTCGCGGTGCACATTCTTCGAATGGTGCTTTCGGGATTTGGCATGCAGCCGCGCGTGTACCTGCCGCATCGGGATGAAGGCTATGGTCTGAACGGGCCCGCGGTCCATCAGTTTTCGATGGCCGGTACCGATCTCCTCATCACGGTGGACAACGGCATCAATGCGCGTAAGGAAATCAATCTGGCTCAACGGCTGGGAGTCGATGTCGTCGTCATCGATCACCACAGAATCCAGGACCAGGCCAACACACTCGCCGTCTGGTCACAGGAGTTTTGCGGTGCTGGGCTTGCAGCCCTGTTCGCGATTGCATTGGCTCGGCGTGCCGACTGGAAGGATAAGCGCATCGAGGGCATGCAGGCTGCCATGAGCCAGTACGCCGCGATCGCTTCGATCGCCGATTGTGTACCGCTGCAAAATGGAACGCGGAAGATCGCACGTCTGGGAATGCACGCACTCGTGCAAACCGATCATTGTGGACTGCGGGAGTTGTTGCGAGTCTCCTGTGCCGACCCGGCCAGCCCCGATTCCAACGACTTGGCATTCGGGGTCGCGCCGCGCATCAATGCAGCCGGACGAATAGACCATCCGGCACTGGCGCTGTCGGTCTTCGAGGCGGCAAGGGACGAGGATGCCGCACGCAGGAACGTCGAACGACTGGATCTTCTCAACCAGCAGCGGCGCCAGCTCGTCGCAACACATTTTGGGGAGCTGTGCGCCGAGATCAAGCCGCCAGGTCCGTCCGCTCTGGCGCTCTACCGGGAGAGGTGTCCCAAGGGCATTGCCGGCCTGCTCGCCGCGAAATGTGTCGAGCGCTTTAGGGTGCCAAGCATCGTGCTGGTGCCATCGGCTGAACCAGGCCTGGCGGTCGGATCGGGCAGAAGCGTCGCCGGTTTCGATCTGGCGGAAGGGCTCGAACAGTTCCGCAAATTCTTCCGGCGCTTCGGCGGCCATGCACAGGCTGTCGGATTGACCATGCCTAGCGCCCAAATTGAAACCTTTGCAAAGGAATTCACCACCTTGGTGGAAGGGCTCAAGTTGGATCGCAACCGCGAGATCCGTGAAGACGGCGAGCTGGTGCTGGCGATGGCGGGCAAGTACTTCGATGAACAACTCGCTCTACTTGAGCCGTTCGGCGAAGGAAACCCGGCACCCATTTTCCTGCTGCGGAGAATCGAGATTTCCGGCTTGAGAAACCGATGGGTCCGGATCAGGCAGGGGAGGTTTAGTCTTGAAGCCCTTTGCTGGGATCTTTCTCCAAAAGTGGGCATGTGCGGTGACTGCCTGATTGAATTTCGCGGCAAACGCCGGATTTTGAGGGGCTTTCGAGACGCCGGCGCGGTCGCTTGAGAGTCCGTTTGACAGAGATTGGGTTCCGTGGGAAAACATCCGTCGAGGCGGACAATGCACATCCCAACCACGGACATCGAACAAATGATTCAAGAACTAAATGCAATCCAGTTGCCGGGCTCCCTGATGGAGAGCTTTGACGCGTACCGGGAGGACACCCTCCGGACGGCCACCAAGGAGTTCACTTCTTCGCAGCTGAACTGGTATCTCGACCTGTTGAACCGGTTTCGCGGACCGGACGATCGTAAAGACTCACTGCTCGACGTCTTTGATCCGGAGATGTACACAGTCAACCATCCTGCCTGGGACTCGCCTCCGGGAACCAGAATCCAGATGCCGGCGCTCACTTCCGAAGTGGCAAGACTTGCAGACCGGAACTCCGAATTTGCTGATCTCGCGCGGGAGGAGATCCGGGAGTTCTGCGAACTCACCGAATCGTTTGCTGACGAGGAGGTGCTTGGGCTCGCCAGGATCGCGCAGGCGGCACTGGTGGACCGGGAGACCGCTTTTCATGGCCGAGAGGACGCGATCCGCTACCTTGCTCTGAACGCGAGTGTGCTACTCGAAGATCTCTGGGCCGAGGACGACAGCCTATGGCTGAAAGCTCCGGCGCGCCAAATCGAGTTCGAGGACATGCTCGCAAAGAAACAAACAGATCTCCGCCGGAGCGAGGCGAGTCTCCCTGGGTTCGAAGAGACGGATTTTAATTGCTATGCCGAAGACGAGATTCGTGCATTCGCGTTCGATATTCGGAAGCTCTTGTTGACAGGGCGGGCGCGACATCTCGCGGTCTGTCCGCGCTGCCAGCGACGGCTTGAATACTGGACCGGCCTAGTCGAACAGTTTGATAAGGCGACATCATTGACCGAAGGAAAAGCAGATGCATGAGGCTGATTGCATTTTGCGAGAAGTGGCCGCAACTTTCGGAGTGGATGAGTGGTAAGCCCTGAATGTGTCAACTGACACTGGACGAGACGATCAAGGCGCCAATCGGATTGCGACATTCATATTCCGACGAACGCCCGGCAATTAGTACGCTTCGATTTCCTGCTTTCCATGGAGATGCTCGCAAGGCTTGTCTAAGAACTGCTCGAAGGCCATCTTGTCTGAGCAATAGACGGACAGCCGCATGCCCGATATCGAGCCGCTCCCTGAGAACACTTCATCGAAATACGCTTTGATGTACCTCTCCTGTCGTCCATCCCTGCCTAGCAACGGTGTCAGCACTTCATTGAAATTGGCCAGTTCCTGTTCATCGATGTTTACAAACTCCGGGAGGGGCGAGTCCAGAATCAACGAGCGGATATGCTTGGGGTACTTTTGCAGGACAGCCATCATCAGCGGTTAGGCGGCCGTGTTGCCAATCGACTGATCGATCATGCGGAGCGTCCACGGACCGAGGCTGACCTTACGTTCCGGCGTGCTGACCGAAGCCGCCTTCTCTCCGATGCCTGCCCGGGCCGCAAAGGTTGAAAAAGCGGTTACTGGGTCTGAGGCGATCAACGCCAGATCGTCGAGCGTTCCAACCGGAATTCCGGTCTTGATCGACTCTTGCCATGTTGCGTAGTCGCCGGCATAACCGTCCGTGATGACGATGCCTTTAGCCGATGGGCCAATTCGCCCTACCATCTCGGCCGTGTGCCGGATACCTTCGATCACGTCCGTATTTCGCTTGAAGACCTCCCAGGGCGATTGCGGCCTTAGCGTCGACTTCAGCTGGACAATCAGAATCTCGGAACCTCGTTGAGCGTATCCATCGATCTCGCGCGCGGGATTGGAGAGGAGATAGCGCGGCGTGAATACCCAACCGTCCTTCTCGAAGGCCTTCCTGCACGCGGCGATCATCCGATCCTCTCGCAGTCCACTGGCCTTCTCATATTGCGTAGGGTCGTTGAGGACAGCTGCGCGAAGCAGGTAGTCATCTCTCATCGCCTGAATGGTCCTGAGCGCGAGAGACACGCCGAACACCCCATCTCCGATCTGAATGAGCGGACAGTCGTGCCATGTGTCGATCTTCCAGTTGAGCGGGCTGCGCACCTTCGCTACGGTAAGCGTCAGGTCACGCTGAACTTTTTCGAGCGTTGCGGGTGGAATCGGAAGCTCCATGACCACGGGACGTTTCATAACTTCATGTACAGGTGCGATCGGCCCAGCCCGCGCCATGATGGTTTCGGTTTCAGCCTTTTCAGCAATGTTGTTCAACCACCTCCAGTACTCGCGCCCTTGTCCGGCGCTCCAATCGGTCGTTAGCTTGTCGCTATCTTCGACGAGCGGGGACTGCGCATGGAATGAGGTCGTAAGGTGGCCGCGCCGCAGAAGCTCTTCGTCATAGCCTGTAAGGTCTCCCCCCTCGAAGATGGTCAACGTCTTCGAGGCATGGTCGATCGTGAACTCGACTCTGTCATGCGCCCCCATCTTGAGCGCATCAACGAGGATCTGATAGCGCGAAGCCGTTTTGAGCACTAGCTCGGTCAAAACCCTGGCATCGAGTTCCTCCGGACCGTCTTCGGATGCATACATCATGGCCCATTTCACCGCCTGATAAACCCCGGTCACGAGCTGATACTCCTGCGCAATGGACTTTTCGAGCCCACCTTCGATGTTGAAGGTGAGCGCGTGCGATAGGGCAAGAGCGACTACTTCGAGACCATCTCGCCAGACTTCCATCAGCCGCGTAAGGAGGACATCTCTCTTCGTTGTCCAGATGGGTAGGTTTTCAATGAAGAGGTCTATCTCCCGCTCGATGTCGCGTACTTCCTGGCTGACCATGATTGATTTCCGTTCGTTCCAAACTCAGAGCTGGCGCAGATCGAACAGTTCTCGAGCCGCGCGGCCAAGTTAGGATCCGGCGGTTTCCCTGAAATGATGAAAGGCAGCTGCCGTCGCGCGCCTCGCCCTTGATTCAGAATCGCTTTCCTCAGAGCGGGCCGATGCGGCCTTCTCAAGGATTACCTCAAGAAGGCCATTCTGGACCGCCACGCGCCGGATTCTTGCCTCCCCGCTCTGCGGGAGAGGATAGGTCCGAGTGAAACGTCCATGCTGGCGTTCCACCACGTATGGTGTCGCTCCTGACTGCGCGATTACGGCGGGCCGTTCTCCGCTCACTATGAGGCCTTCCGCTTCAATCCGGACGTCGATGTCTTGCTCGGACATTCCGGGAACCTCGACCTGGACAATGAGCTCCTCATCCTGCTCATAGATATCGCTGGCCGGAAGAAGGGTTCCCGCAGCATAAGATCCACCGTAAAACTGCGGCCTGGCCACCTGGGCGACCTGTGCTACTTCAGCGCGCTCGCCCAAACGCGAGGCCTGCTCGAAGCTCAGGTCCATCAAATGCTTGGTTCCAGCATCGGTCAGGCGGTAGCGTTTTTGCGGCCGTCCGCGGAGCGATTGCAACTCCTCGAAGGTCACCAGCTCATCGCCGGCCTTCTGAAGCTGGCTGACAAAGGCGTAGACTGTGTTCCTCGGGGCTTCCGTCAGACCTTCGAGCTCTGAGACAGTAAATGTACCCAGCCTCAGGGCCGCCCGGGTGAGCCGGTAGTTTTGACCGTAGTTGGGATGCATTACATTCATCGCGTCTACCGCTGCCACACTATTAGGATGCGCTTTTCCTTGCTATATAGCAAGGAAAAACAAAGCCATTAATATCAGTCATATACCGAGATGATCGTGGAACTCCTGAAGGAGATCCCACTGCCCCGGTTGCAATGCTAGGCCGGTCTGCAGTTCCGGTTGGCTTAACCGGAGCAACGCACGCAGGAGGTCGTCGATGATATCGGCATTTTTGCGGCCATCAGCGCACTCGAGGATTGCCCTGGTGATGTCCCAGAAGATCGCCTCGGAAGTGAAGCGGATCTGGTCCGCGAGTTCGTCCAGTTGGAGAGGCCCGAAGAATTCGAGATCCCTCGGGTCAAAGTCCTTGCCAAGTTCTCGTCGAAACTTTTCCCAGAGATATTTCCTGACCTGCTTGGCTGCCGGGGCACCAGGAAGATGGACGTGCTCTCGATAGAGGGCAGCGCTCAGCCAGATTTCACGAACATTCTTCGACAGGAAGTTGTTCCTTGGGAGCAGATGGGAAAGGTACTCATGCTCAAAGAGCATATCGAGAATCAGGGTTCCGAAGAGCGAGCGCTCTACGAGTTGCAGGTTCCAGCCAATTTCATTGGCGAAGAGGCTGGACGAAGCGCAATAGTCGTCGCCCTTGGGGTTGTAGTGGGCGTGGATAGGAAACGCTCTTGCGTTCTGGAGGTCAATCAGACCGCGGCGCGCTCCTAGATCCCTGATCCATTGCACTGCCTCATTGTGTTTCGCCTGCAGGTGGACGCCGCCGTCGTAGGGGCCGGCAACTGCGGTACCGAGGCTGGTGGTAATCGAATCGACCACGGCCGCGGCTTTGGGATTGAGCCTGGTTACATCGAGATCGAGGAGTACGCGCCCCCAGATGTGGTTCGCATCCGCGGTTCTTTGAACCTTCGGTATCTGGTTCGTTACCGATTCGACCGTGGCAATGACAACGCGGTCCCAGTTCGTCGCCGCGCTGTAAAGGTCCGGCAGCGCCGGTCCAATGATTTCAGCCAATACAAGCTGCACGTCGAACTGCGCTCGAACGATGGGCGCGCTGAAGACCGAATCGAACTGAATGGGCGCGGTCTGAGACAAGCCGAACCTCCGCCTCCGGTTTCTCTACTTCTTTTCAGGAGTTTCCGGGCTCGGTGGCGGCGCTAAGATTTCCGGCTTTGAAGGAAGGAGATTCCGCTTGCGAAGCTGAGGCGCCAAGAAGTTCTCGTAGAAGTCCTTACCGGCGGCTGTGGCAACACCGGTCCCGGCGGCAGCCGCTCCCACTTTCAGCGCATGCACGATCCAGAGTACGACGATCGTTTCACCGACCCCAAGGAAGTTCCCCTGGAACTCCGGCTTGACGTTGATCGCTTCCGCATCCTCGTTGACGGCAGCTTCGAGCGCTTCATGGAATAGCCGCTTGACAGTCTCCTCGTCTGCGCTCGGATCGACATTCTGAACGTTGAACCGCAGTTTCAGTTCGGTGCTCTCGCTCATAACTCCCCCGAAAGTAAGGATCTCTGGAAAGAAAAATTATAGCGTGAGTTCATGAATGGAAGTGAATTTGCCGACTTTACGATCTGTCGGTCGCGGAATCGCGAACCCTAGGGTCACGCGTCTGACTCCTGTGTTCAGAAGGTCGTTAGCCGCCCAGGTCAAATTCGTCGATCCGCTCTGCAAGTTCGATGTCTTGTTCACTTGCTTTTCGATGAAATGACATCACGACCGTTTTCGTGGCTATGGATGCTTCCCGGCGGGCGTTTCCGGAGCCGCTCTGCAACGCCTGTGCGCGACTAACGCGGCTTCGGAGATAATTGACAATTGGGCCTCGGTTCAATGAACGGGGGAGTAAATGGCGAGCCCGGCTTCCAGCGGTCCTGCTGGGCCACATTTCGAGGGACAGGTCGGCGCCTACTATCTACTGGCCATGCTTGCCGGTGCAGAGGCCCGCGGCCTCCCGGGTTGCACGATTGACCATATCCGCTTGCAGGGAGCACCCGAGGGACACTCCCTGGACGACGTGGTTGTCGAGGGCCACGACGCTTCTGGGAGGGCGCTCACCCTCGAAATCCAGGTTAAGCGCCACATCGACTTCGCCCCTTCCGACACAGTCTTTGCCGCTGTGATGGAACAGGTCTCAGCAGCGCTTCTGGCGCCGAACTTCTGGCACACACGGCAGGAGCTTGCCGTAGCAACGGCACACCACTCGAAACAGATTGATGGCCCGTATCAGGATCTGTTGACCTGGGCGAGAGAGTTGGGGGATGCAGCCAGCTTCCACAAGCGTCTGCTGCTTCCGAAGGTCGCGAGTGAACCGATGCGTACCTTTGTGTCGACTTTCCGTGCCCATTTGCAGGCGAATGGTGCGCCCTTTGACGATGAGACTGTCTGGGCCCTCCTTCGCCGCTTCCACATTCTGGTCTTTGACTTCACATCGGAAGCATCCGTTGCCGAGGACTTGGCCAAGGAGCGCGCTGTCCGTGTCCTGCTACCCGGTCAGGAGCACCTGGCCTCTGATTTCTGGCGGCTGCTGGTTGAGCGATCCATTAGGATCGCGGCGAGCGGTGGAGACCGAACGCGGGACCAACTCCTCTCCGAGTTTTCGGAGGGCTTCCGGTTCGCACCTCTGCAAAGACATCAGGAAGCTCTTGCCAGGCTCGAGGAATTCTCGCGCCAGGCGCTTGAGGACATCGAGACCTTCGTCGCCGGGGTTCGCTTGAGCCGGCAGAAATACGTTGACCAATTATGGGAATGCCTTGAAAAGGGCAGGTACATCGACATACGGGGAGATGCCGGCGTCGGGAAGTCCGGCATACTCCGGCACTTCGCTGAGCAACTTGCCAGCCAAGGCCGCATCATCGTCCTCAGTCCAAACCGGTGCTATCTGAGGGGATGGGCCGGCATGGTGCAGGCCTTGGACTTTCATGGAACCTGCAGGGAGCTGTTGTCCGAGTTGTCTGCCAATGGCGGCGGCGCGATCTTCATTGATAACCTCGATTTCTTCCGCGCTGATGAGAAGCCTACTGTCATCGATCTCGTGCGCGAGGCAGTATCGGTCCCCGGCATGGTAGTTGTGACGACTGCGCGCCGGGCCTCCGATGTCGCCGAAAAGAACTGGCTGCCCGGGATTCTGCTAGACCGGCTCGGCCGCGCTCCGGTCATTTCGGTTGGGGACATCGACGATCACGATCGGACAGAGCTCAGAATTGTTGCTCCACAGCTTGTGCAGCTGTTGAACGAAGACCATCCCGCAAGTGCGGTGTTGAGCAATCTGTTCCGGCTTTCACAACTCGCGCAGCGGCCGGCTTCCGAATCGCTGCCTCGCACAGAAGCCGAGATGGCGGCCGTGTGGTGGGAGGCCGGCGGGATGAACGAAGCCGAGGGGCATCGCGAACGTATCAGGCTCCTAAAACATCTGGCGGAAAAGTCGTTGGCCGCTAACCAGTCGTTTGATGTTTCGCAGTGGCCACCCGCCCCGATCGACAGCCTCGTCAAGAACGAGACGCTTCTAGAGCTCAAGGCCGACTCGGTCATCTTTCGGCATGACGTGTTTCGGGAATGGGCGATGGCCTGTCTGCTCTTCGGCGAACCCGAGAGAATCAGTGAGCTTCCTCTGAACAAACCCGCGCAGCCGGACTCGGCGCGAGCCGTAGAGCTGATGGCCCGGATGAGGATCGAGAACGCATCTGACGCGGCCAACTGGCTTGAGCTTCTAGGAACGTTGAGCGCACCGGGCGCCCATAGCAGCTGGCGCCGAGCCATTGTGCTCGCGCTGGTTCGTTCGGAGGCAAACCCAAAGGTTCTAGATACCGCGGCGCCGGTCCTGATCTACGATCACGCAACGCTCCTGTGTGAGTTGATTCGACTCGTATTGGCTGTCGAGGTGATGCCCGCGCGGGCTCGCTTCGTCGCGGCAGGCCTGGACGAGAAAAACGTTCCAGCATCGATGACCGTTCCAGCGGGCCTGTCGTGGATACGCCTCATGGCATGGCTTGCGTACAGATTGAAAGAGCTGCTGCCTCCCGAGGCCATCCCGGATGTGGTCAAGCTTTACTCCGGCTGGTGCATCAGCTTCCAGGGCGGAGACCCTTTCAGCCCCACCCTGGTAGCACAGATGTACCGCTGGCTTCGCGAGATCGAAGAGGCTCGAGAACCGCATCCCCATTGGGACAATCCGGACGTGTTTTCGGGCGCGATTCAAGGGCAGCAACTAAAGTCTCTTGAGGATACGCTGAGGTTCTATTTCATTGCATTTGCGTATCATGTGCCACAGCTTGCGGCGGAATATCTCAACACCTTCAAGACGCGCACTTATTCCGAAGAAATCAAGCTGGATATTCTCAAGTTCCGAGGATCGCTTGCCATCGCCGCTCCTGCCGAACTGGCCGAGTTCACGCTCGCGACTTTGATACCGCAAGAGCGCCCGGTGAGACAAAGGGATTCCGTTGTCCCGGATGGTCCGTTTGGCTTTACCGATGGAAAGTTTCTCCCATGCTCGCCGTCGCAGGGTCCATTCTTCGAGCTCTTAATACACTCTCCTCAGAACGGGCTGGGGCTGATTCGCCGATTGGTGGACTATTCCATTTTCTTCTTTTCGCGGGGTGCGGACCCGGGTCTGGACGGCATCACGATTCAGCTTGCAAGCGGACCGAGGTTCTTCCCCTGGGTGCGCACCTATATGTGGTCGCGCGAAGCCTTCGGAGCCCCGTACCTGGTCACATCGGGCCTCATGGCGCTCGAAGCCTGGGCTCATCGACGGTTGGATCACGGAGAGCTATTCGAGCTGGTTCTGAATGACGTGATCGGGGAAGCCGGAGCCCCGGTCGCTTATCTGCTACCGGTAGTGGACCTGATCTTGTCCCACTGGGAACAGGCTGTAGAAGGCGCAGTGCCGTTTGCCGCCTCGCCGGAGTTGCTGGCACTCGATCGTCAACGATACGTGAGGGACAACCCGCCCAAGCTGCCGAAGCCCGCGATTTTCGAAGAACTCGAACTTCTGCAGAAGGAACCACCCGGAACGGTCAGCAACGAAGAGCTCAAGAAGCGAAACTCCCGCAGTTTCATGCTGGATCAAGTGATCGGGAACTACACGTTTCTGACCGAGCGGCCGGAACTTTACGAACGGCTTCGCACTCTTCTGACGGAGGCTGGCGCCCGTCTTCGCCCGCCGACCAAATCCCAAGGCTTGTTCCATGCCGAGTGCATGGTGCTTCATGCTCTGAACAAGCTGAAGCCAGAAAACTTCAGCCGAAGAACCTTACCCTTGAAAGGCGGCGGCACTGCGGAGGTGCCGTTCTACATATCGCCGGCCGAGGAATCCTCCCACCTCGAGAGCCTGGAGTTGGAAGGTACGACGCAAGAGAAGTCCAGCCGGAACCTACGGTACGAAATTAAGGCCGCGATCCAAAACTCGAAGCAGTCGACCGAGCAGTTCTTCGAGGACCCTTTGGCTTTCGTTCAAAATGCGGCTTCCTATCCTCCGCCCGAAGAAGAGCCTTGGCCCGGCACAATCTCTCCTCAGATCGAGGATGCAATCTCGCTCGCTGTGCTGATAGCGCGGGACGGGAGCCCGGAGCTGAGGCAGGCACAAGCGGATTGGATGAGACGAGCCTTCGCTCGAAGCTTCAGCGAAGAAGAGAAGGAGACACATCGCCATCGCTCGGAGTATCAGTTCAATCCGCAGGCAGTTTCCTTCGTAGGGTACGTCTGGCTCTTCAAGCAGGAGCGGAGCGCGGAGAACTTCCGCCTGCTCCTCACCGCAGCAACCTTTAGCAATCCGCAGGGGTCAGCAGGCTTCAAGGCTGCCGTTCAGCAGCTGGCAGCGATGAATGAAGGCCTGATTCGATCGATCCTTCGTGCTGCTTTCACCGCACAAATCCGGCCCGGCCGGGATTGGCAGACGCCCCAGGCCGAACAAGAACAGCAGCGCGCCGAGTGCAAGCGAAGCATCGCGCAGCAGATTGAGGCCGAGACGAGCTGGATTCTTGGAAATGGAAACGAGCCACCTTGGCCGCAGCTTCCTCAGCAGCGACCCCATCTTCGAAACACCTATCGCCACCGGGCTTCTGCCACGAGCGGGGAGACCAAGGAAGAAGCTCCCATTGACCGGTTCGATTTCTCCTCCTACGGAGCGGCGGAGTGGTTAAAGGCAACTAAGGATCTGTTCGATACAGCCGCCTACCCGTGGCTGCGACAGTTTCTTGCCGCGTATCAGACCTGGACCACCATCGCGAATGGAGCTGGAATTGATAAGGACGAACAGGTAGATGGCACTCCGGAAGTTTGGAACCAAGTCTACTTCGAACTTCTCGCTGCGTCTCTGAGAGGGCTTTCGGCGGACGAGGTAGGCGCGCTCATCCCGGCATATTTTGGCGAAATGCCGGACGAGCCGCTCTTCAAGAACCTCGCGATCTTCCTTAAGTCCGCGGATCTCTTGTTCTTCAATGAGAATGCAGTTAGTTCCGAGATTGCTGTTCTGGTTCGTACTCTGGTTGGCAGCTTGCTCCAGTCCACGCGAGGATGGAAATGGATGCAGAAAGACAGAAACGACTCTGTCGAGATGCACATTGCCGAAGCCGTCTCCACGTACTTTTTCAACGATGCGGGCAGCATCCTTACGCCAACGAAGTGCTATCTCTTGCCGGCCGCCATTCCACGGATAACGCCCTTTCTCGAGCCTCTCCTCGCATTGGCGCTGGATTGCCGCTCGCCGAGAATCGGTGCCGTGGCACTGAACCTGATGGAGGTATCGCCGCGTTCCGAACACCTGTCCTTTCTGATCGATCTAGGTTCCGCCTGGCTCTCCACGTATCAGGACGGAGTTCAATTCTGGATTGAGTTCCAGTTCGGCAAACGGATCTCGTCATTGTTTGAGACGATCCTGATCACAGGAGTCAGGAATTTAAGTCCAGCAAAGACTGAAGCCCTAGATCGGTTGCTTGGACATTTGGTGAAGTTGGGAATTCCGGAAGCTCTCAGAGCTGAAGATCTCCTGCGGGACATAGATGGAGAAGCTAAAGGGCATTGACAGGCGATCTATGATTACGGAACGAAGCAGATCTGTCACTCATCGACATGTTCTGGACCGGCCCGATCTAGAACTACTGTATCTTGAGCGGATAGGAGTACCAGTCATCTTGTCCGTTCAATTCCGTTAGGAGGACATAATTCCCCGGCCGGACTCGGCGCAAATCCAGAGTCACGGTTAGCTTTGTTTGATTGCCAACCATAGTGGCGGTCCCTGTGGCATAAGCGATGCGGCCATTGCCTTCTTTATCACCAACGACCATGATCGTGTACGGTCCGGCTTCGCTGAAACGCGGAAGGATCAGATTCACATGCAGGAGGGCCGCAGGCAGATTGACGGGCGGACGCGGCGACTGATCTTCTGCACCACGAAATGTTCCGTAATTGGTGAGATCGAGCGTCCGCTCCATGGGTGGTGACACTTCCCGGCTCAACGCAGGAGGTTCGACGGCGATGGACTGCCGATGACTCCAATACCGTGCGCCGAGGAAGCCGGCAATCAGGCATGTTGCGCATAGAGACGCAACGGCTGCAACACGCATTTGCAAGGGGCGGCGGGCGGTGGTCGCCGAACGAAAGTCAAGCAGGGCTGGCATGCAGTGGTCACAAGAAGTCACGTGCCGTACACGGGAATCCGAGAGAGGGAATGAGCCGGGTTTGGCAGCGTAGGCGCGAAGGAAAGAGTCGTCGGGACACTCGGGAGTCTTGTCGCCCTTCGGCTGCCGTTGCGTATACGCGCGCAGCTGTTCGAGAAACCACTGTTCGGGATTGGTGTGCCCTTTAATCTCTTTCGCCTCTTTCTTTCGGATCATGGGTATCAGACTTCAGTTGCAAGAGTCCACGAATTTCTCTACTTGCCTGGCGCCACACGGTGATATGGTCCGCGCCGAGTTCGTCCGCAATTTGTCTCCAGCTGTGACCGGCCGTCCGCCATCGAACGATCTGACGCGTCCGCTCAGTCATGCGATCAAGGATCTGACCGATAATCATGTCTTGTTCGACGTCGGTTTTGGCATGAAAAGCCTGTGCAAACAGATCAAGCTGGGAAAGCGTACCCAATGAGACTTCTTTTCCGTTGGCACGTTGTCTCGATATTCGCTTGATGACGCTGATAATGCGGAAGGAAAGCTGAACCGCAGAACGCTGGCCGTTGAAGCGTTGGTAGTAGCGTTCGGCATTTTCGACAGCACCGTCCATCAACTCGTATGCGACTTGAGGATCGTGGTGATAGCGCGTCGCGCAATAAACGGCAAATGGCCACGCGAGGGCGCAGGCGCGCCGAAACAGCAGATCGATCGCCGGATCAGGCGAGCCCAGGTACCAGTAGTCGGGGGCAGAGAGGGGAGGCCTTGTATCCATGGCGGCTCTGCATCACGGGCTAACAGTTCCGGGCGCGACGCGTGACGGGCAGACGCCGCAAACACTGATGCTCTGATTCTAGCGTGAATACAGGCATTCCAAAAGTCGGAGCGGCTTGGCCTCTTCCCACTTTGGTGATGGCGCCCGACATGGAGATCAAATCCAGGGGGTGGGCGTGACGGCCAAACAGGAATTCGCCAGTACGATCACGTCGAGGAAGAATTTGTGAAAATTTCGTTTCAGGATGCACCAAACGCGTCAACAGAATGCCTTATTAAAATAGAGGGCTAATTTTCCACATCGCTCTCCCAACTGGAATCCTTCCTGCCTGCACGACGGTTCAAAAAAGAACGCCTAAAAAAAGTGCAGAAGAAAAGTTCTATCTCTCTCTTCATTTTTCTCCATTCGTGTGTATATGGAGACAGAGGTAACGTATGCCTTCTTCCCCTAATGATCCTCTCCGCGAGCGCCGAACCTGGCGGCGATTTCCGCCAGAAGCAATCGAGATCGTGCGCCAAGATAAACATCCCGTTGCGATTTGCGACCAGTTGGCCGCCCTGACCGGGAGAGACAAGCGCGCTTGCTGGGATTTCATGACCAGGCACGGTATCCCGCGGCCCGGGTCCGTTTCGCGACAAAGATTTGATCGCAAAAGGACGGAAGAGCTCGTTGAGTACATTTCGGATCACGGCGTACAGGAAGCCGCACTGAGGTTTGGCTATGAGGCAAAGAGCCTCTATAACCTCCTGTACCGGCAGGACCATACGAAGATGAGCAAGGACATGATGACTCTTCGTGAGCTCGCCGTGCATCTGCGAATGAAATTCACCCAGGTCCGCGGCTGGGTCGACCGGGGTCTGCTCAAAGCGCGCCGGCATGAATTCAGGTCGGGCGGGGTGATCTACCTCGTCGATTTTGAAGAGTTGCGGAGATTCTGCAAGAAACACCAGGACCTGATCGTAACGCGACGCTCGTCCCCCAATAGAATGCGTTTCCTGGAGGAGTGTGTCTTTGCTCCGAAGCATGCTCATCTTTTCCGTTCGCGCGAGGCCAAGCGCGAGGCCGAGGCCTTCGAGCGGGGAGAATACCTCGAGAACCCGAGGCGCTCTCAAAGGAGCGCCTGATCGCAATAAGAGCGAACGCCGCAGCCTGCGCAGCGGCCGCGGTGCTCGTGATTTCGATTTGCCGTCAAGCGCGCACGCGCAACTTCGACTTGGTGGATCGTCTGGAGAAGCCACTGACGCCGCTCATCTGTGAACTCGACTTTCCGGACCTGCTGTCCGGCATAGACTACAAGGGCATAAGGAACACGAACTTGCATCTGATCTTCCACCAGGGCGCAATACGCCAGAGCCTGGATCATATGGTTGGCGTAAACTTCTCCACGAGCCGGTAGTTTGCTTGTGTTTTTCAGTTCGACCGGTACAGTGCCATGCGCGGTTCTTACCAGGCAGTCTGGTTTGCCGGAAATTCCCAAAGCGCTTGAACGCAATGGTTTGCCGAAGAAAGGTTGGCCGGGAAGATCCTGGTAGAACACTTCGCCGGCGGGAATGCCGGTCATCTTCCTCGATTGTGCCGCCGACAAGAATAGGACGAAGGCGAGAACGACCAGAGTGGCGGCCATCACTTGAAGGTTCATCGCGCCCACCCCAGCCATAGAAAGAGATAGAGGATCACCGCGAGCGCCAGAGCAGCAAAAGCGGCCCGGCGGAAACTGTCGCCTCGTGCGAGTTGCCGTCCTTGTGAGGCATGCCACGCATTGCCTTCAACCTGCAACTGCTGCGTTTTGCTCGATGGCTCTACTCTCCGGACGTATTTCAGCTCCCAAGCCTTGGCACAATAGACGAATTCCGCCAGTTCAGTGGCCGCAATCAGCTTGCGGGACATACGTATCCTCGCTCACAGGATCAGAGCACGGTTCTGGATTTCAGACAAATGTCCGAAGTTGCGCACGTCTGTCGGTGTCAGCGCGCCTTTCGCAGCTCAAGAAGCCGCCTCATGCATTTGGGACAGTTTGCCGCATGATCGATCCGCGGATCGGATAGGGCAATACGCTTGGACCTACGGGCAAGATGCTGAAGGAAGCCCTCATCTGGGCAAGGTCCAGTTGGTGTCGTTTCGCCGGCGAGGACTCGCCGCTGATGCTGCTGTGTAATCCAGGCCTCAATGCGGTCTTCAGCAAGGGAAATCTGGCGCCTACTCATTCGCATCTCAGGTAATCTCCATCTCCGATGATTGTGGAAGTTCTCACGGCAAATCGTCGTTAATCCGTTATGCTGCGTTGAGCATTGCCAACGCTGTTTCGAGCTGAGGGTCACGACCATCGAGGGCGGCCTCATACGACCAGTCCACAGGAACGTCTGGAGTAATGCCTTTGCCTTCGATCCGGTCCCCGTTCCAGCTCATATAGGCGGCCACAGGAATCACCAGCGTGTATCCGTTACCAATCTTGACTCCGGAACGCGACACCAGCCGGCCCGCGGTTTTGGACCCGACGATGGTTGCCAACCTGTTCTCCTGCGCAAACTGCGCCAGCATCTCAGCCGCACCCGTCGAGTGCTCGTTCACCAGAACTGCGACGCGTCCGTGAAAGGGGCGCCTGCCAAATCCCTCGGTCACAAGCGCAATCGATCTCTTGTTGGCAAATTTCAGCGCCAAAGGTAGAAGTTGGAATTTGAACCGGGGAATGTGGCCAAAGCGGGGCAGTTTTTCCTTATCGTATCCATGTTCGGCCATGGGACGATCAAGGCTGAAGCCGATCGGGGTTTTACCGGGCGTCAGATAGCTCATGATGCGGAGGCCGCCGATACCGCCGCCCGGATTCCCGCGCAGATCGATAAGCAGACGGCTTGCATCGTGGAGCATCCCATCGAAGGCCGCAGAAACCTCATTGGCAAACTCGATCCCGACGTAACCGGGAAACATACTGACTTTGAGGTTAGCGATGGATTTGTCGAGGAGCGACGCTGCAACACTCTTCGGCTCCGAATAAGGATTCGATCTGTACTTCGGTTTCTGGGTAGTCAAATCGATATGGAGGGAATGCTTGTCGCCGGCGCGCGAAATCACGATCTCCGTTCTCTGCCCCATTTCAAACGCAGGCGAGACGGGTGGTTCCACCTCGCGAGGGCCGACGGCGATGAGAAGGTCCGCCGGTTTGACGCCTGCACGATCTGCGACACCTCCGGGCAAGACATCCTGGAACGCCCAACGCAACCCATCGGAGTCGGTGTAAACCGCACGAAAGCTGGCGTTGATGCTGCTGCGTGGAGTAACCGCAGTGTGCGGACCGAGGATGCCAAGTCCGCTCGATCCGAGTTCGTCGAGCATATCCGCTACCGCAGCCTCGAATGCAGAATCAGAATCTGAATTGAGAATCTGTTTCCGGTGTTGCGCGACGATTTCCTTCCAGTTCCTGCCGCTGAAGTGCGGGTCATAGAATTTCTGTTGGACAGAATCATCGATGTGCTGGAGCAATTGCTCCCGTTCCGATCGCGTCAATGCCATGCGACATCCTCTCGATGGTCAGATCGTGCCGTTTGGGTCGCCGACCAGCTGGAAACTGGCCCAGTAGTAGGGTTGGAGTCCTTCCTTGATCAATTGACTTTGAGCTTCGCGGAGTGCCTGGCCCTTGGGTTCGCCTTTACTGAGACGTGAATAGAACGCAGCCATGAGATGCTCCGTGGAGTGGTCTTCAAGTTCCCAGAGTGTGGACACGACCGTCTCGGCGCCGGCTTCAATGAATGCGTTTACGATGTTGTCGACGCCATCCTCGCCGACTGGCCCGACGCCGGTGTCGCATGCCGACAGCGTGACCAGCCCGGCATTCAGACGAAGCTTCTCGATCTCACGGACCTGCAGCATTCCGTCATCCGGTTCGTTCCTTTCCGGTGCGAAGATGAGCGCGGAGCGGTCGGGGTACTCCGTGTCCACATAGCCGTGCAGCGCAAGATGCACGACATTGTATTGAGGCAAGGGGAGCTCGGTGAATCGAGTCTTCGTTGCATCCGCGCCCAAGAGAATCGTGCTGGGCCGGGGCAGATCGCCAGCAATGGTTTCAACCTCTTTCTTGCTTTCTGGGAGTGGCTGGAGATTTGCTTGACTGGGCCCGGAAGAAGCACGGAGGAACGGCCCTTCGGCCTTTGTTTCCTTTACCCACGCTGCTACGCCAAGATACGGGAGGGGTGGATCGGCTTCTTTCTCCTGCCTGCTTCGCAGGATGGAGAAGACTGTAGACGACGGGCATGTCGCGATCGTGAGGGCTTCTATCGCGGGAGCGCCGTTCATTGGGATCGCTCCAAAAGGCAGGAGATGCAGATCTCCGTCAGGAACCAGGATTAGGGTTGAGTGATTCTGCAGTTCAGTGATCGGCCCGAAGAGTTCCTTGTACAACGCATCACCCAGACCAACGTTGACGTGTTGCTGGCGAACTGATGTTCGATACGCGTTTGCATCGGTTTCGATTGTCTCCCGACTCGGGAGTTCATAGGCTCGAGCTGTCGTGTGCGTCACGGCAAGCGCATACGAGTGCGGGGCAGCGAGGACATATTCGACAAGCACCTCTTTGTCGCCAAGCAGGGATTCGAGTTGTTTCAGTGGAACCGGATGCTCGATTGCGTCCGATGCAAGGGAGTGCTGCTCGATCGTCAGCTCGGTACGATAAACCTGATCGGTTAGTTCCTGCCGCTGCGCCTGGTCCTGAGCGTTGAGTAGTGCAATGTTGAGTTCTGTGAGATGTCTCTCGGCGGCGGTCGGTGCGTGCGGAGGGGCGTATGCATGGTGCTCCAGAGCCTGGGCCTCAACTCGCCCACGGGCTTCTTCGAGAACATGCAGGGCCGCATCGTATTTGTGCTGATTGCACATCGAGACGAAGTACCCGGCGTAGACTTCGCCCATTTCCGAAAGCAGTAAGCGCTCGACGTTGGGAGTGGGAACATTTTGAAGCAGCGAATCGATGATGGTCGCACTCTCCCGATAGAGCGCATCGGCCTGGTCGTGCTGACCGAGCTTTCCGAGAATGCGAGCCTTGATCGCCAGATCGCGAGGAACAAAATATAGCTCGTCGGGAATGCGCTTGTTTGCGGAGATCGCCTCATCGACGGCCGACAGAGCCTGCTGGAGCTCGTTCTGGTGTTCGTATGCTTCGGCAAGTTCACCTCCGACTTGTGTTATGCCGCGCCAGTAGCCGAGCTGCTTCGCGTACGAAAGAGCTTGGTTGAAATCGGCGATCGCATCGTTCCACTGGCGAACGTCCTCATACACGCTGGCTCTTGATGTGAGGATTTGGTAGTAGTGCCCCTTGAGCGCAGGACTCGGGATCTCCGCGAGAGCCTGGCCTGCCAGGTTGAGTGCATCCTGGTATCGGCGAAGGCCCCGAAGCGCATCGATTTTGGACGAAACCGCCACAGCGGGGAACGCCACCGCCGGATTGGACTTTGCGGTATTGATTGCCTCATTGAGCGCAATCAACGCTTCATCGTAGCGATGAAGTTCCACGAGACCGGCGCCATAGAGGCTCGCATACCGCACATGGGCGGCGGTGTCGCGGAAAACTCTCGACACTCCCCAGGCGGCGAGGACCTCACGCTTGGCCGTGGATGTATCGCCTGCTAGGAATGCTGCAATCCCTTGCTCGCCGAGCGCGCGCGAGGCAAGAAGCAGATGCCCCTGGCGGGTAGCCAGATCAGCTACCTGTTTCCAAGTCTGCCGCGCCATGCCGGCGTCGTAATTATTCTCGATCGTCCCGCGGACTACGAGGATCCGGAGCCGCGTCTCAGCATCGGCCGCTTCTGGCCTAGTAAGGTCCTGGGTGAGGGTGTAGATCGTGCCGGCAAGACTGGTGGATTCGGCGCCGCCAGGAATTTGACTGACCCGCGCATAAAGCGCCTTGGCTCTGTTTCCTTGAGCCTCGAATTTGATTTCCGCTTGCCGGTAGAGGGGCACGGCAGAAAACCAGTTGCCGTTCCACGATAAATCGTCGGCACGGCGCAAAAGAGCGCCGGCACTGTCAGATGTAACCCGCCGCCGAATACGGTAACCGACGAATACGACGAGCAGTATGATCGCGACCGCACACGTGACAATAACGGCGACGGACTGGGTGCGTTTGGGGGAAAACCGCATCGCAATCCTCGCTTGGCCGGTCGAACTGGTTGAGAACAATATAACTGGAATCCCATCGCCGGCTCAAGGCAGGTGCACGGCCGATTGGGGGCGTTCTATAGAGATTGTTAGAGCCTGATGGCTACAGACCGTTGAGAGTGTCGTCCAAGCCCAGTTCGCGGAGGGCACTCTTGATTTCTTCAATCTTCTGAGGCGATAGGCCGCCCAGCGGCTTGCACTTCACATTTACGTTGAGGTTGATATCGTTACCGACCCCGAGCTTCGTGAGGAACTTCGTATAGAAATTCATCCACTTCTGGGACGGCACTTCGCCGGACCACGTGAGTTCAAGCATGAGTTGTGTTGCTGCGGGGCTGCCCTTCGGCATTGAAGGCCCCTGCGACGGCTTCAAGGGAGCTAGCTGCGGTCCAGATACTCCACTCTGTTCGATGCCAGGCAGCAAAGGTTCCGGTTCTGCAGAGTGCTCCGGCTTCGAGATTTGCTGCCGATATGCCTCGGCGGTTTCCTTTGTAATGATGTACATCTCTTCGGAAATTTCGACATCAAAGGCCGTGATCGTACGCTCGAAGTTGAATGGCAAGTACTTCCCGCTCCCGGCTTTTCCTACGTAGGCAATCTGACCGTTTGAAACACCACGCGCGATAGTTTCACGGATAGCCTCGGGATCGAGCAGGCGTGGGAACAGCGGTGACGCATAAAACGCATCGCGAACGGCGCGCGTGTTCCATTCGGGCAGCGCCGGCGGCCAATTGCGCACCAGCAGATTTGGAGTAATGCCCTTTTGCACTTCATCCACATTCGACAGCTCGTTCAAAATGAACTGGATGATCGACGCCGCGGCGCTGGAATGAGGCTTGCCGAGATCAATGAAGCGGACCGAGTTGTCCTTTCCGAGCAAGGCCACGTTGTTGTAGTTGCGCCAGACGGACTCTTTCAGATCGAGCTTGGCCTTCTTGATGTTGCTTGAAAGCTGCGTAACCTGGGAGTCGTCTACGCTGATCGTGGGCAGCTCCTGCTCGATTTCCTGCCAGGCAAGCAGACGCCGCGCATCTTCGAACAACGGCCCGGGCGACCCGCACACTACGAAAATGAGACCGCTCTTGTATGTCCTTCCCGTTGTCCCGTGCTCTCGGATTGCGGCTTCAATAAAGGATCTCGTCCGCTTTTCATCCTCGGCACTCTGCTCTGGGGCCAGGACAACGAAGGTGAGCACGGGCTTATCCGGAATCTTGCCACTGGTCTCCGGGAAGAATATTGGACTGATTCCGCCGTTCGTGGCGAAAACACTCTCGATCTCTTCGCGAACACGCTCGCCGATCGTTCCGTCTTTGATGTTGGCGCGGCGGTCTGCGTATCGCTTATTGAGGTTTTCTTTGAAGCTGAAGTGGTAGCGGTTCCTCTCGACAGTCAGGTAGTAGCAAGCCTCCGTCAACCCGTCCAGAACTGTTTCCACGTGGCCGATATCAAGGTCAGGATCAGCAACTGAGAGGCGGATCTCCGGAGCAGAGGCTTCGGCCCGGGTCATGCCGCCGTTCGATTCAAAGAAGACCGTCGTCGCAACCTTGCGATGCAGCCGGGCCTTCTTAATAGCCTCGATCGCTTCGTTGTCCAACCGTACTGCGTGTGAATCGCTTTTACCGCAAATATCGGTGGTCACCGCCGCTTCGAGCCGATGTTCGCCGAGCTGTTCGAACATTGCCGCCCGGAACTGCGGATCGTCCAATGGCGCCGTGCCCAGCCCAATGAGATAATCACGATGGTTTCCCTTATATCCATCCTGGTAGGCACGCGAAACCCATAATGCCAGAAGGCGCAAGATACCGCGCGTCTGCTGGAAGCGTGGCAACACCTGCCACTTCCGTTCAAATACGGAAAAGACCGTAGGGTGGAAGGGATAGGCCGTGGCAAATGCCTCACGCGCTCCATCGAATGGAAACTGCTCCGAAACCTGCTGGCGGTGATCCTTCACCCACTCGCCAAATTCGCTACAGGTCGCTAATGCATCGCGGTTCAGCAACACGCGACCTTCAGCATCCACTGCTTTGTCTTCCCACTCAAAGAGCCGCCGCCGAATGATTTCCGACGTCTCCGATTCGGCCGACATGATCACTGCCTTTCCCACACGGTCCAGCAGCTTTTTAAAGCGCTCATAATCCGACTGGTCGTCGGCGCTCATCTCCAACTCCGACGCCGGAATCGAGACTGCCAGCACCATATTGTCACGCCCGCGGGCTTCCTCGCTCAGGTTGTGCAGAAAGGAGTAGAGCTGGCCAGCCATACCGGTCTTCCGGCTTCGGCTCACAAAGTTCATCAGTTCATCCATCAGGATCAGCACTGGCCGATCTTTGGGCAGGAAGGCGCGAATCACGTCCCCTCCCGGAGCCACGCCTTGCCGCTCATGTTCCGCCAGTACCTTTAGCGCAGACGCACCGCCAATCTGGAAGGCAATTTCGCCCCAGGGAGTTTTACGGACGGGCGTTCCGTCCGCCCCACCGCGGCCAGCAATCGGATCGAACTCCGTCCCTACAAAGACAGCAACATCCGACTTGGGTACTGTGTTCAAGCCCGCGGCCTGCAGCAACCGCCCCACACCCTGCCACTCTTTCGCTTTGGCTCCGTTGCTCGCCAAGTGATAGAGGAGCGTCAGCGAGTGGGTCTTGCCGCCACCGAACTGAGTCGTCATGTTGAAGACTGCCGAAGTTTCGGTCCTCTCGCCACTCAAGCGCCGCAACACTTCCGCGGCCACGCTCGTCAGCCCCTTCGTCAGAAACGTGCGCTCGAAGAATCGCTCTGGCTTCTGATAAACAGCGGGCGCGCGGCCATCACGCACCTGGTCCAAATGCACGGCAAACTCACTAGCATCGAGGGGCTTGCCATCGCGTAAATCCTCCCTCGGCGTCACTACTTTGTACCAAGGCTTGAGCTCCATTTCCATTCACTCCTTGCGGCTAGTCATTCATCAAAAGCCAAACTGCTTCTTGCGTGCCATAAGACCTTCCACCCAGCGCCTCTCGTCAGTACCCGTTGGGTAGAGTGCGGAAAGAGCCTGCGCCAATCGCCAGAACTTGCCGTCACGGCCCACGCCGTCATCCACGACAAAGCGCTTCAGCGCCTCGCCGCGCCCGGCAGCAAACAGAATCATTGCCTGGTGGACACGGTCAAGCGTAGTCTCGCCCAGACGCGTCACGGTTTTTTCCTGCCATGCTGTTTCGGTATCCTCGGATTCCGTGAGCTCGGCAAACATATTCAACTGTGCCGAGGCTTTCTTTCGAACCGGCCGGGCCGTCTCTTCCTGTTCCTTGCCGAAGAGATGGCGTGTGCGCTCTGCGACAGGCAGCAGCCGCGCCTCGTCGCCCTTCACCTCGATCAAATGAGCCAGGTTCTCCAGCACCGCGCCGAGCCCCTGTGCGATCTTGCGCGCCGCGTCGTACTCCAACTTGAAGCCAGCCAACTTAGGTTTCTTCGTATCCGCTGCTTCATCCTCATCGCCATCCTCTTCTTCACCTTCTTCGGCGTTGCCGATTGCGGACGGTGCATTCAGCGTCCACAGCCACATTGCCGTCAGCCGCGCATCGGGTTCAAAGCCAGTGGCGTCGGCGCCCTTGAAAACCTGGGCGAGGGCTTCCTTAGCTACTGCTGCCCACACTTGTTCTAGATACTCACGTAGCATGACTGCATCGCCGTTTGCTTTTTCTACGTGGGAGTAGCGGGAGAAGATCTCGAGCGCTGGCCCCAAGCAAGCAAAGATGGCATCTGCACCGACAACGCCCTCGTCCGCTAGACGTGGCATCCATTCATGAATACGTTTCGGAAGCTCAAGGAGAACATCGCGCCAGTCACCGACTTCATTGACTTGGTCAACGCCCTCAGTGACCCGTGGACGGCAGACAATATGTATAGAAGACTGCAGTGAGGCAGCGCCGTGTGCCTGGGTCCGGTTCTCCATCTCCGTGTCAATTGGCCAAGATGAGGTAACCGTCCATTGCGAATCGATGATTGCACCGAGCATTGCCTCCCAGCCGGCAGTCGTCCCCTCTGCGTACACAATAAGACCGACTCCATCTGCTTTTACGACATCTCTTGCTGAACTAAGAGCGAGAGCCATCCCTCCACGAAAGTATGCGTCGTCCTTCTGCTTTCCATCCTTCGTTTTCTCGGCGTTCGTAACAATGAGCTCATCTTCCTTCTGCGTTAGAGAATCGACGAATAACTCCGGGAATGACTTCCCGATGCCACGCCGAAGCCAAACGTAGAAGAAGTCCGAGAGGTCTGCATATGGGATCGCCGCAAAATAAGGCGGGTCTGTTACCAGTGCGGCAGCTGAATCCGAGGGTAAACTGATGCTTGTTGCCGATCCCTGGTGGACGGTACCTGGCACGCAGAGACTCAAGTTGCTCTCTATGAACCGGCAAACCCAATCTATTGCCCCATCCCAATCTGATGTGCCGCCCGAAAATGGGTTGGCCTCCGCAAAATCCCATACCACAGCCAGAGCTTGCTTTGAAAAGGCACCTTTGATTGTCAGGCGGGTGGCGTCCCACCTGGAAAGGGACGTGTTTTGCGAAACAGCGCGGTCGATGGCGAAAGCCAAGGCAATCTGGATAGCATCAAGAAGGGTATTATCTGTTTCGCCCGCATGCGCTGACCTGCATTTGCAGAGTTGGTCGTAGAAATGATGGATGGCAAGTGCCTGTCGCCGGTTATAGAGGTCGCCGAATGTTTCGCAGCCAATTCTAGTAACCGCGCTTAGTCCCCTCGTGTTCTTAAATGGACGAATTGGATTAATGCGCTCGGTGGGAATGGCATCGGCGTTTTGCAATAGGAGATTGCTAGCGAGATTAGAAGCATTCCCAAACGCGTTGAGATCTTCTTCAACCGAGAGACGAAAATCGCGTCCGTTTAGACCATCTGCATACACCGCAATAAGACGCGACGTCTGTGCACCGCCAAGTTGCAACTTGAGCTGCTCTTTAACCCGGGCAGGAGGAGTCGTGAAACCGGTTACTGGACACGTCGCTGCTCCACCTCGTGCCGTTCCTGACTCTACCTCTGCAGCATTCTTCGGAGAGAATATCTCAAGCTTCGGAAGCCGAACTTCCCGCAATGAACTGTTCAAAACTATGGATGCAGAGTCCGACTTGACGTTGCCTTGCGAATCGCGGACCCACCTGAGCGCACGAAAACTTCCCTTCCTTTTTGACAGCCACATTGAGCGGAGCAGCGGAACTTGCACCGGCAAATCGCCAGCATCTGGCGCCTCTGAAAGCACTGCTCTGGCCCACAAGTATGCAATGGAGGTCGCACCATCCGAATCTTTCGGGTAAAGTTCTTCCAACTCCTTCGCAGCTTCCTGTTTGATCCAGTCGCCCCACTTTCGAACCTCATCGGCGAGCCGCTGCCCATACTTCGGAATGTATTCAAGAACGACTTTGTTGAGCAGAACCGGAATGGGGTTCAGATCGCTGGCAAATGCGTCCGCGCCCACGCGCAAGGCTTCAAGAGGAATCGAACCTCCGCCTGCGAAGGGATCCACGACCAGCGGTCGTGTTCCCGGCTCGCCGCCTAGCGCTTCGTGCGCTGCCTGGGTCAGAGCGCGACTCGTATCGAGATACTCTTGGACGGTTGAGTTATCCCAATTGGCAAAGTCAGCGATGAAGTCGAGCAGCGCAAAACGAAGGATGTTCCAATGCGCCTCTTTGTGACTGTCGAGAGTGCCGTTCCTGGCCATCGCCTGCCATTTGATCCACGTTTCGTGGTCGCAGCTCGCGCCCAGTTCCTTGCTGTGCACCGCCGCAGAGGCAAAATCATAGATGATCCTCGACGCACGGTCGCGGAAGCTTTGCGGGCAGATCGGATCGGCAGGGTCGGGCCACAACGACGCACAGATGACCGCGCGGCAGGCAGCCAACGGCCGGCGCGCCCACCATATATGGAGGGTGGAGATGTGGCCGTGCCGTATAGACTTCTCGCGCCGGGCATGGGCAGAGATGCGCTTGATAGGCAGGTCGACTTCGATGAGGCGCTTCGGGTACTTCTGGGTCATTTGTCTTCTATCGTCCCCGAGTCCTCGGCCACATCCAGAATGGCCTGCGGCTTGACCAGGTAGTGTTCGATCTTCACGATCGGAAGCCAGTCCATCTGCGCCGGATTGCGAACGATCTTGATCTCGGGTTTGGTGGCGCAGTTGAAAACGACGTAGAGCCAGTAGTCGTTCTTCAGCCGCTGGGCAGTCCTGAACTCGTTGCTTGTGAGTGCCACATCGCCCACGATCGAACGGCCCTTGACTTCGATGAATCGAACCTCGATCGCTGTTTTCGGATCCTCGGAATGCGGACGGCGCGAGATCAAGTCAAAACCACGGTTGTCCTTCTCAACGCTCTCCACATCACGACCCTGCGATCGTTCATAGGCGATGACCGCTTCGACAGCTTTGCACTCAATCTCTTCGTCCCGGACCATTGCCGCAACGCCGGGCGCGGTCCGCTCTGGATGAGGAAGAACCCAGGCGACGGCGTGGCGCTGAATGTCGCCGATGGTGCAGTTGCGCTCCTTTTCCAGATCGCGATGACGGTTCTCGAGACGTCCGTTCAGTTCGTCGAGCCGGTCTTCAGCCTGTTTCAGGTTGGCCGCCATCAACGGGCTGGTGTCGCCCTTCTGCTGTGCCTCGTACAGTTCCGCGAATTTCAGGCTTTGACGGTGGATAAGCTCATTCAGGCTCAGGTCCAGGTGCTTCTTGACCGTTTCGGTCTCTTTTTCACGACCGGCGGCAACCTCGGCCAGGAACGGGACAAGTGCCTGCTCGACGAGGAAGTGCTCGATAACGTTGCGATCCTCACCCGGCGAGTCCGGCACTGCGGTGCCAGCAGGCGCTGGGACCAGATCGAGGAGCAGCGTGGGCTGGCGAAGAGAGAGCGTGCCGTCGAACTCCTCCTGAACGATGAAGAGCCTGCGATGGAGCACATGTCCCAGGCCGTCCCGAATGGCAGCGGAGTAGACGTTAAGCCGGGCAGGCGCGCTGCGATGCACATCAAAAAAAACGGCGCCTTTCTCAAGCTCGCTACGCACCGACTCCGTCAGGCTCTCGCGGACGGTTTCAAAGAGCGGATGCCCAGGCGTGACCCACTCGGCTGTGGGAGTACGCTTAAGAACCTCTTTGTCAAAAACATATTGTTTGTATTCGCGGCCGAGCCTGCCGAATCGTGGCTCAAGCTGCTCGCCAATCGGCCACAAATGGCGCGGCACGCGCGGTGTGCTGTAGGTATGTTGCCCTTTTCCTTGCTCGTTAACTGCAAGGCCCGTGATCGGGGCGGCCTCAAGGAAGAAGCCTTCAATCACTTCGGGAACCAGCCGTCGCTCCCGCGCCTCGGCCGACTTGCCGACGATGGCGGAAAGGTTGAGTTCGCGCTTGGCAAGTCCTTCGAGCGTCGAATTGGTGATGCTCCGGAAATGATCAACATCCACCTGCTCGATGATGCGCTGCTTAATCAGGTCCTCTGTCATCTGATTTCGTGCGTACATGTCGCGCAGCATCTTCTCGAGTTGATTGCCTGGAAAAACTTCCCCAAGAACATTAAAGACCTTGCCGGTGCGCTTGGGATCGAGAGCTTTCTCGATCTCTTCAATGCGCTCAAAGAGCTTCCCGAGGACTCGGCCTTCGCGGGTGTTGGTGGTAACGAAGTTGAAGATGAGGCAGTCTTTTTCCTGGCCGTAGCGGTGGATGCGTCCCATGCGCTGTTCCAGGCGAATGGGGTTCCACGGGATGTCGTAGTTAATCATCAACCAGCAAAACTGAAGGTTGATACCTTCGCCGGCAGCCTCTGTTGCGACCAGAACTTGGCAGGATTCACGGAACTCGCGCTCGGCGTAGATTCGAGTGCCTGGCGTGTCACGGTCACCGATCTTCATTCCGCCATGAATCTGCGTGACCGATAGGCCCCACTCGCGGAGCTTGCCGAGCGGCCGGCCGTCACGACCATCTCCGGCCAGGAAATCCAGGGTGTCCTTGTGTTCGGTGAAGATCAGGAGCTTCATGGATTGATCGGAGAAAATTCCTTCATCGACCAGCAGTGTTTTTAGCCGCCGGATCTTCACCTCGGCTTCCGCGCGTTCCAACACCTTGGCGTCGCGAATGAGCTTGTCGAGTTCTGAAATCTCGACGCGCAAATCGTCGGGATCGTAAGAAGCGACGGTCGACTCGAGTTCTTCCAGGATCTCTTGTTGTTCGTCGTCAGGCAGGTCATCGAAGTCTTCCGGAAGGCGACGATTGATCTGTTCCTGCCTGAATTTAGCCGGATCCTCGAGAATCTTTTCGCGCTTCTCCTTCATGCGTTCCAGCGTTCTGCGCACGGCGTAGATGCTGGAGGCGAAGCGGCGCTGGAGCATCGCCATTGTGAATCCAACGGCCCGTGCCCGCGCCGAATCCTCTCGGGCTGCCTTGATGGACTGGTCCTCAACGTACTGGGTGAGTTGGTCGTAGAGGTCGAGTTCCCTATCACTGATCTGAAAAGGAGTGGTTCGGACTTTGCGCTCTGTAAAGAGTGCCTTCACCAGGCCGGTGTCGGGATCGGGAAAAGTAACCAGCGCTTCCTTCAGGCGGCGGAGATAGAACGGGGCCTCACGCTCTTCCATTGCCTTTTCGAGGCTTTTCACGTTCCCGTAGACATCCTTATCAAGGAGTGACAGGAAAAGACAGAAGTTTTCCGGATCGCCCTTGTGCGGAGTTGCTGTCATAAGGAGGAAGTGATCGGTCATTTGTGACAGCGATTCGCCGAGTTGGTAGGCAAGGGTCTTTTTGTCTGCGCTATACGCGCTCATTTTGTGAGCTTCGTCCACAATAATGAGATCCCAGTGGCTGCGCAGCAATGACTCCTTGGCATCCTCAATGCGCGATACCCACGATACGGATGTAATGACCTGGTTCTTTTCCTGCCAGGGATTCATGCCGTAGTTGGCCCGAAGCACGTCGCTCCGGATCACCTCGAAGCTCTCGCGAAACTTGTCTTTAAGTTCTCGTTGCCACTGGAAGGAGAGGTTCGCGGGCGTCACAATCAGCGTGCGCTTTACCAGTCCGCGGATCTTCAATTCCTTGATGAGGAGCCCAGCCATGATGGTCTTGCCGGCGCCAGGGTCGTCGGCGAGCAGGAAACGGATGCGAGGCAGCTTGATGAAGTAGTCGTAGACTGCCTCTAACTGATGGGGCAAAGGATCAACTCGGGCGATTGAGAGGGCGAAATAGGGATCGTATTCATACGCCAAGCCCAGACGCATGGCCTCAACGCCGAGGCGAAACTTGGCTGCGTCGCCGTCGAATGGTTCCTGGGCCGGTGAGGCTTGCAGCTGATCGATCTGCTCTGGGCTCAGGATTGGCTCATAGACCCGATTGGAACGGAGACCTTTGCCGACCAGTTTTACGGAGTTGCCGAGGGGAATGGCAACGATGACCTGGACGGGTTCCGGAAATAGCGAACCATATACGGTGACGTTTTGTTGAAGGTCATCTGCGCGCATAGTTGGGGCCTATTTCATGATCCTTCCAAACTGCGATGTGAATCCTTGATCGGCGAGCAGTACGGCAGATCGCAGCTTCCAGTAGCCCGTCAGAAGCACTTTCTCGCCTTCTCTAAGCTTCTGGAATTCCTGATGCGCACTGGTCTGGAATACCTGACCTCTAGCATATGCTCCGCCGAATACCTCGCCGGGAAAGAACTGAATCGCCTGTTCGGAACTGACATTGACTCCGGCAAGCTCCAGGCCGCGAAGAAAGTCCTCGGCCAATCCTCGTCGCTGCTCGAGGTTGCAGACGTCGTCTGCGGCGGATCGCAGCGTAGTAAATGCTTCGGATGGCAGAATCTCCGCGACCATCCGGAAGGCGCGGCGCAGCTCGTCCGCCAACTGTGCCCTGGTTCGGCGGTCAACGGGACCGCCGGAGCGCAGCGATTCCTCATACAGGAGCATGCCGGGGCTAGTGTCTTCGCGAAAGTACGTGCGCAGGTGATCAGCGACACGAATGCCGAGTGTCGGATCGCTCGCGAATTGACCGTAGAAGGCCTCTCGAAGCGTCGCGATGTCTACGGCTGCATTCAGGATCGCGATGATATCCGATGCATGAACTCTGGCTTCGTTACGATCGTGTTCTGCGTGATCCGGCCCGCGTAGATTCCGGTATCGGTCATCGAGGGCGAGCAGCTTGAGGAACACAAGTGCGTGGGGTCGCGTAACACGAAGGCTGGCGCGTGCCGGTGTCCCATCGGGCAGCACACCCTGTATCTCATGGATATCCGATTCATTGAGTGCGATGGTGCCACCTAGACATTCCCGGGCGTGCAAGCCGTTTTCGATGTCGACTCTGAAGTCGTTGACTCGCTTAAGTTCGCGCGGCGCCATGAATTCGACGCGCATGACTTCGTTCGTGCCCGGGATCGGCTTCTGGAACTGGAAATTACGCGATTCGGGCACGACCGCGTATCCCAGAGCCCCCAGCTTTTCTGCGATATTTGCCGGCTTCTCGCGAAGAGAAATAGCATCGAGAAGAAAGTCGAAATCCCTTGTTGCTCTGGCCTCGGCAAGAACAAACTTCAGCGCCTGACCGCCCACCAGGACGAAGTCGCCCGCGGCTGGTCCCAGCGCTGCAAGCAGCTCCAGAAGGTACGTTCTCTGCGGTTCGGGAATCATGCGGCCTTCCACATTGGCTCAATCGTCTTTTCGAACAGGTAGTCCGCCTGCTTTTGATCGCGCCCCCCGCGCGCAATCAGATCCAGGTAAGCCTGCACTTCGGAGACTGTCGGAATCTGATCGCAGCGTTTGCCATACATGAATACGCCGAGATCGTATGGTTCCAGGAATCGGAGCGGCGGACCATCTGCCTTGCGGTTCGCAAGATTCTGGAGCTTTTCAGCCTGGTTAGGCGAAGACAGATATACGTCGATCGTGTCGAGATCGATGAAGGGCGCGCGAACGTTCGCTGCCGCGGGGCCAGTGAAGGCAAACTCGGGGATCTTAAGAGATTCGAGAGCATTGCTGATCGCGGCCAGATCCTGCCCGAAGGGATTGGGATGGGTAACGCTGTTCCGCAAGCGCGAGCGATAGCGTTCCCGGTACTTCGCGGCCCAAGCGAGCAGAAGGCGTTTGGGCTCAGGAACCAGCGCCGATGTTCCTCGCCGACGGATCCAAAGCTGGTCTTCGAGCGTGCGGAGAGCCTTCGAGATGGTGCCCATACTGACAACGAAACTGCGGACAGAAACTCCATCCTCACCGACCCCGGCAAGAACTGAATTGTCGCGGGACTCCCTATCGAGTTCCTGGGCAATCTCGCTCAAGGTCCAGCTGCGAGGATTTTGGAGAAGTACTCGGACGACGCGCGAAAAGCGTCCTGAGAAGACATTGACCTCGCGTGGGCCTTCTACAGATTCAACGACGCTCTTACTTCGCTGACCAGTCCGCTGTAGGACGAATTTGCCGGGAACATTGATGGAGATGTTGCCGGCGAGGTCAAGGAAATCAATACCTGCTTCAATGCAGAAGGCCTGCGCTTGCTGGGAAAGTGCCGGGGACACGATGGCAAAAGCGGCATCTTTTTCAATTGCCTTGAGACGTGCGATCCAAGGGGCGATGTTTTCCAGTTGCCGGGGACTGATTGACTGCTTGATCTCGGCGTAGACTCGAACTTTGTTCGTTCCGGATTCAAGGTCAAAGCGGATGTCGAACGGGCGGCTGTCAACCACATCGGAGACCTGTATTCCCGGCAGCTGCACGAAGGGAACCTGGTCCTTGAGCGCTTGGACGACGGAGGCTTCGGTCGCTGTGGCGGCGGCTTGCATAGGCTAATTTTCTCAGAGAGGAAAACAGATGTAAAGGAAAATTTTCCTTCTACACTGCTTTCCAAATCTGGAAAATGGCGAATAGTTGGCATTTACGTGTAATTTAAGTGATTTTTATGTGTCAAATGACTCTATACTTAGATTTGCAGGAGCCTCCAGTGGCGACCGTCCCCGCATCCCGCCCGGATCTCGCAGCGCATCGTGAAGCGCTTCGCCTCCCCATCCCGGAGATCGTCAAGCAGCTCGTCGGCCTCATCGGCCGCAAGCTCACCGCCTACGTCGGTGGCGTCCGGGACGTGCGCACCGTCGATCGGTGGATGAACGGAAGTGAGCTTTACGGGGATGCCGAGCAGCGTCTGAGGTTTGCCTTCCAACTGGTCCGGATGCTCGCCGAAAAGGAAGATCCCACTGTAATCCAATCCTGGCTGACCGGCCTGAATCCTGAACTCGGGGACCGCGTCCCGCTTCGGCTCATGAGAGAAAACGATCTCGAAACCGTAGCGCCGGAGATCATGGGAGCCGCGCGAGCTTTCCTCGTCGGCGGTTAGGAGCGAATTCGATGGATCTTGAATCGAAGCGGCCTTCGGGGCCGCTTTTCCGTGTGGGAAGAGATCGCGACGCATGGGCCGTTCCTGACTGGGCCTATGCCAAGGAAGACGGAACCTTCGGCAATCGATTCGACGACCCGACAGGTGTGTACCGAGTACTCTACGCGTCCTCGCGACGGCTCGGATGCTTCATCGAAACCCTCGCTCGCTTCCGCGTCGACGTCTCCTTCGTCGCAGACCTGGCGCTCATGGAAAACGGCGAGGATGACTTTTCAGCCTTCGGCACGGTTCGCAGAGCATGGCTCAAAGGACGCTGCATCGGCACGGCCAATGTCGAAGGGGTATACGCGGATATTTACGCCCTCGAATGGGTCAGCCATCTGAGGACAGCACTGGCCGAGGTTGTGGTGAAACTTGGGATCGAGGACATCGACCTGAGTTCGCTTGAACGGGCCGAACCGCGCCGATTGACGCAACAGGCCAGCCGGGTTGCATTCGAACTCGGATTCGCAGGAGTCTTCTACCACTCCCGCTACGGCCACTCGATTGAGAACTGGGCAATCTTCGAGGACTGGACCTGCCGAATCGATTCCCGATCAATCAGCTCAAATCGCGGAAAGTGGCTGAAGACGATCCTGACCTGATGGAGGCTCTAAGAGTGCTCGGGTTGATTCTTTCCGACTAAGGTGAACTACAGCATGGAAAAGCCCATCACCTACAGAAACAATTTTTGCTGACGATCTTCCTGTGCCGGCTTTCGGCACATAACCAGAATCTCTTTGGCGCTTTCACTGAGGTGGTCTAGTGGCTCTTCCCAATGTCCCGAGCGCACGAACCGCGTCCATATCACTTCAAATCCCGCCGCGTTACACATTCTCCTGATCTCTTCTTCGGTGTACCGTCTATCCCTCACAAGTAGTTCCTCGAAGAGCGTGTCATCCCTGCGAAACTGCTCCTTGCGGTATACCACGCGCTGGTCGCGATCAATCAGATAGAAGTCCGGATCGAAAACATTGCCTGATCGTTCCATGATGCTGCTCGGAGAAAGGTTTAGCAATCTGTCCGGTTCAGACGAGATCGAAAACCAGTTCTTCGCCATTTTCTCGGTGAGCTCCATGTTCATTACAGATAGAAATGCATAACCGCCAGGTCGAATGTGCTTCGCAAGGTTTACCAGAATCGCCATGTTCTCGCGGTCATCTGCGTAACTTCCGACGACATCATAGACGCAAATTCCCAGATCGAATTCTCCGCTGATCTCTGTGGTCCTGCAATCGCCGGCGTGAAACCTAACACTCGTTGCAGTGGCGGAATCGTCCGATGCCCCCTTTGCAGCATTGATTGATTCGGGCAGATAGTCGACGCCGGTTACACGGAACCCGCGCTTCGCAAATTCAATAGAATGTCTTCCGTCACCGCAACCAAAATCCAGTACCAACGCGGCCGGCGGAATGTCGCAGGCTTTGAGGAAAAGATCCACTTCTTTGGCAGCGTATTTTGCCCACGGATGCGAGCGCCACTGAGATTGCATCCGTGCGTAGGCCTGCTTCGTAACCCGATCCGAGGCGGTCAACATCTCCTGCAACTCTGATTCAGCCAGAGTGAACTGTTCCTGATCGTGAAATGTGAAAGCAAACCATTCCCAACCATCTCGGAGCTTGCCCAGAGTCCAGGGTTTCGATTCACTCGTCGCGCTGTCCATCATCGCTGGTAATTCTGAGTGGTCGAGCGGGAAGCCAGTATCAACGCACGATTCCTCTGCATTGATCGCCGTCGCTCTCGACGGATCCAAATAATGCACCTGTTTCTCTCCCAAGCCAAGCAAGGCTTTTGCGTGTTGCGCGATTATGGCTGGGTGGCACCTTCGCCGAGTCGCCTTTTCGAGGGCTCTGACAGCATAGGGATTGGCGCTCAACAGCCCCCACGCAAAATAGTCGGAAAAACCCCACACCGTAAACAGAAGCCGCTTGCCGACGTCCACTTGCCGATGCTCCTTATGAACGACAAGCTGTGTAATCCAAGCAATATTGCCATGGCCAGGCAATTGCACATGAACGGCAATAGCATATCCGATCATTTGTCCGAAAGCGTCCGCCCAGACGACAAGGGAATCGGAAGTCAGCCATTTTCTGATTTGATCTGGAGAGAGTCGGATCGGCTCTCCCGGTCTCCGCCCTTTCGGTCCCCAAACACCATAGTGATTTGAATACAGCTTACTCATCTCCGACACCAGATCGGAGTTGACCAATGATCCGTGAGTCCAATGGAATTCGTACATGGATCCCGTCTTTTCGTCCTGATTCTTGCAGGCACCTCGCAGATCACGCAAGGCGCACCTGATCGGGACCACTCCAATGTAGTGTTTCAACGGTGGCAGCGGGTTCGGAATAGCTGGCTCAGCGGCTAGGAACTCGCCGACCTGATTCACGAATCTCAACATGGCAGGTTGTCGCCGATTCACCTGTCATTCTTATGTTCCCGGTCGATAAGAAATCGCATGGCCTGCAGCCAGCAATCAGAACGACGATCTAATCTACAAGGCGAATTCGTTTTGAAACGGAGGCTGGCCCTGGCCGACGCAATAGCTACGCGAGGTACGGGCATCCATGTACGCCTTCAGTCCTGGATAGGGAAACTCGGTACGCTCCTCATCGCGATACTCCGTGCGGATCGTGTACCAGCTCATTCCGGCGCTTCGGCTGACAAGCAAAACTCCTGGCTCGATGCGGAAGGTTCGGTCGAGACTCTCGCGGACCTGGTCGCAGACGTAGTTCGCCGCTCGCGTGAGCTCAAACGTGAGATCGTGGATCAGATCCACATGGAATTCGAACTGTTTCAGAAGCCGCTGATACGTCGCCTCGTCCCATTCCCGGATCTTGTAAAACTGTTCGGTGACTGCAAAGTCCCCCAGGTCTTCGCGGGTCTTGCGTCTCCGGAATTCGAGAAGCAGATCGTTCAAAACCATCCTGAAATTCTCCAGGGCTTTGCGAATGAGAGCTCCGCTCTCCGGCCAGACGCGCGATAGGAGCCAGTCGCGCAACTGGTCGAGCTGTCCTAGGAATTCGGTCCGGATCTCGGGGATGGGCGCAAATAGGTGGGATGTCTCGGCCAGCCAATTGTCTAGGTCACATCGGGTTTGCCATTCGACGATGTAACCGGCCCATCGTTCGTCTTCCAGTTGTTTCTTTGGGTCAAAGCCTGACAGCTTGGAACGGACCCAGGCTTCGTGTTCGGCCTTCATGGATTGCAGGTTCTCCACGGTGTAGGTCGTTGTCTGATCGTCGACCAGTTTGTGATGTACATTGCAGAGGAGGATGAGATTGGAGTAGGTATTGCGCTGCTCGAGCGCCAGGGTAGAATCGCCTCGCGGTCCATTAGACTGTTCTGCAACGATGTGAGCCGCCTCGCCAACCAGGGATGGGTCATCGGTCTCTAACGAGTCGATGACCAACTCGAGGCGGCAATCCGGATACGAACAGCGCGATGCCGCCCGCCCCCACAGCATCCTGTTAGTTTTAATGCTTAGAGCCATGGCTATGAGCGAATTCCCTTGTCAGCATAAAAGAATGACACGCTGTCGGGCCACATATCAGCCGATATGATGCCTACATCGCTACCTGCCATTGCAACCCGGAATCGACCTGCTCCATCCCTTTCAACCCGCACTTCAGGGCGCACCACCGCCGGGCGAAATACGGGCACGGCTATCCACAATTCTGAGCAGGCGGCTGGCCAGCATGATCGCCTCCGCGGCTTCGATCGCGGTCAGCTCCACCTCCCGGTGGCTTCCCGGATTCTTGAAATACCCAATCGCCCCCGCGAACAACTCCATTAGCGCGGTTTGCTCTCCCGGGACTTCCAGTGGGTCACTCAAGGGGCCAGCTTTAGGGTTAAAGGCATCGCGCATCAGTGGGCAGCCCAAGCGATCATTCCCGAGTCGTGCAGCGTTGCGGACGGAGATCTCGACTTCCTTGAAGGCCTGAAAGACTGCCGTGTCGTAGTCGCCGCGAAGATACATCGGATAAACGCTAGATGCAATCGTAGGGTGGATCTCCGGAAATGGAAGAAGGGAAGCCTTCCGGTAGAGAGCGACGCCCTTGCGATTGGCTGCCTTTTTAGCGCGTCGACTCAAGTCCACCCACCCATGGATCCCATCGTTCAAGCGCGGAACAAGGAATCCCTCGCGTTCGAGGTACATCCAGGCTTCGAGCGTGGCCTGGGCGACTTCGTTGCCGCGCGCCGCGGGGTAGTTTTGGGCGGCTGCGAACTGGTTGAAGAAGTTCCCTCGATGGAAGAATTGGCGGTCATTGCCGTCAATCTCGAGAAGAATCTCCAAGAGAATTCCAGCCAGCTGCTCTGGCTCCAGCCGCAGCACATCCTCCCAATTCGGGATCAGGTCAGAGAGCTTTTTCATTGTGCTTTCCGTTCCAACGCGTGCAGATAGTCCTCGATCGAGAGCCGGGAATAGGCGAGCTCAGACTTCCACGCGGAGAGATTGGTGCTGGCGCGGGGCAGATACGCATGGGCATTGCGGAACGCCGAGTGCTGGGTCAGGCCTTTCAAAAATGACCGGAGATCGGTGAGTCTTTCCTTGGCATTTCCGCCCCTTCCACCTTCAATCGCTGCCTCAATAGCTCGGTACCGCTCCAACGCCTGTTCGCAAAGCATCCGATCCATCTTCTGATTGGTATCCATGAAGATTCCTTTATCCTTGTAAGTATCGCCAAACCCCTTGAGCACCACTACTCGTGGCGCGAGGCTCGAAAGGCGCGCTCTGCCGCATGGCCTATGATTTCACAACCCTGTCGCCCGACGATTTCGAGGAACTGGCCTCGGATCTGCTTTCGCGCGACTGGGGCGTGCGCCTTGAGTCCTTCAAACCCGGCAAGGACAAAGGGATGGATCTGCGCAACGCGCGCACCTTCGCCGGGTCCGGCATCACCGTCGTCCAGTGCAAGCGCTACGCGCCTCACAAGTTCGCGGAACTGCTAAGAACCACGAAATCCGAAAAGGCGAAGATCGATAAACTGCGACCGGCCCGCTATGTGCTGGCCACCTCGGTGCCGCTCTCCCCGGACAATAAGGATGCTCTCCTGGCGGCGCTTCATCCGTGGTGCCGATCGAGCGAGGATATTTACGGCGCAACAGAACTCAATTTTCTTCTGCGCAAGTATCCCAAGATCGAAAAGGATCACTTCAAGCTTTGGATCAGCAGCACCGCGGTGCTGGAGCGCGTTCTGCATGCGCGCATCTTCAACCTGACCCAGGCAACCGTCGAGTCGACCAAGGTTCACCTCAGCCGACTGGTCCTGCACCAAGGATTCGAGCGCGCCCTCGCCCTTTTGCACCAGGATCATCATGTTCTGATCGTCGGAAATCCCGGGATCGGAAAGACGACCCTGGCCCGGATCTTGCTTTGCCATTACTTGCGCGAAGGCTTCGAACCCTTGTGTGTCGCCGGAAACATCGAGGATGCCTGGCAACTCATTCATGACGGGAGTGACCGCAAGATCGTCGTCTTATACGACGATTTCCTGGGCCGGCTCCGGTTTGATTCGGTGCGCTTCCAAAAGAACGAGGAGTTGTCGCTCCTAGAATTTCTGGACAAGGTGCGCCGCTCACCGAACCTGCGATTTATCCTCACCACGCGCGAGTACATCCTTGCCGATGCCCAGCGGATGCACGGGGCCTTTGCCGAGCACGCGCGCGAGATCCTGAAATATACACTGCGCCTGGAAGATTATTCGAAAGCCCACCGGGCGAAGATGTTATTCAACCACCTCTATTTTTCCGATCTGCCCGATAGCCGACTCTCCCGCCTGGTAAAGGACCGGGTCTATCGTGGAATCGTCGAGCATAGCTACTTCAATCCTCGGATTGTGGAGACCATCAGTAACTATGCGAATAGCCGCGCCATGGATGATGACCAGTACGTCGCTTTCATTCAGCGCGAGTTCGACAATCCGGTGCGCGTCTGGGAGCAGCCCTTTCGCTACGACATCAGCCCCGAGGCACGGACCATTCTGATGGTTCTGTGGACGTTCGGCGGAACCTCTGATCTCGAAACCCTGAAATCGGCCCTGAAGCAGACTTCGACAGGAGACGATGGAGAGTTTCCTCTTCGCTTTACCGACGCTTTACGCCAGCTTGACGGTAATTTTCTTTCGACGAATCGATATCCGGGAAGGTCTCGCGAGGAGGGACTCTATCTGGTGGCTGAGTTCAACAACGCATCCGTCGAAGAATTTATCGATAACTACCTGCGATCGGATCCGGCCCTGATTGAACAACTGACGAGATCGGTGGTTTGTTTCGATCAGGCTCGTGAGCTAGCGGAGCAGACCTTGGATGGAAGGAAGGCGCCTGGCCTCTCTCCGTCCTACCTTCACTCGCTCCGCGAGACCGCCGCGGCCGTCGAAAACGTGCCAGGGGGACATCTCATCAATTTCCGTCCTTCCTCGGGGGAAGCAGTGCGCCGGACCTGGGACCGGGGAGAGCGGGATTTGCCGCGCTATACCTTGGTGCGGCTGAAAATCGAGTGCCAGGCTAAGTTGAACGACGAGCTTTTTCGGAAGCTCGAGAGAAGGGTGACCACAGCCGATGGATGGGCGAGCCTGATTCACGGAATTCAGCACGATGACTCGCACGCATATGGTGTCCAGCAGTTGTATGAGTGGGTCATGAAAAGAAGTCGCTGGTCTCACGCGGCCAAAGCCAGCTGCCGCTCGGCATTTCGGCAGGGGGTGCTCGAGATCGTCGGTGACAACGAGGAAATCTGGGCCTGTTCGATCGGTTCATTGCGCAAGTTGGCGGAGACGATGAGCACCGATGACGCTTCTTTGACGGACGAGGAGAAGGCCGTCTTTCTTTCTGCGTGCAAGCTCGCCGCTGGAACCATTGCCAACAACGCCGACGATCCCGACGACGTGCGCGGCGAAGCCGATGAACTCGAAAAGATGGAGAAGATCTGCGGCCTGGTTTTGACTGATGAAATTGCGGAACTCCAAGGATGCGCCGAGGATCTGGTGGCGCGACCGAGCTACCGCGGGGACATCGATCCGGAATCGGATTACATGTCAAGAACAACGGTCGACAGCGGATTTGATGCGGATGCGCTTTTCGCTGGCCTCCTCGACAGATAGGCGCAACCCGCTGCTACGCGGTCGAGGCCAGAACCACCGCTGCCGGTATTCCGTTGTCACGAGAACGCAAGACTGGTCAAAAATGAATATTGGAAGGAGCACCGAATGGCGATGTTCACTGTGCGTGTAGAGTTGTTCGGCAAGGCACAAGAAGAGGACTACGAGAAGCTCCACGAGAAAATGCAGGCGAAGAGATTTTCCGTGTAGTCAAGGGTGAAAAGGCATGGTACCAGCTGCCCAGCGCGACCTATGATCACGCGGCGGATTCGTCCGCATCCGAGGTGCGCGATCAGGTATGGGCCAATGCCAAGGCCGTATGGAGTGATCCTGGCGTCTTGGTGACAGAGGCGAACAGCATGTCGTGGATGGGGCTTCGCAAAGCCACCGCCAACGAAGTGAAGGAACTGACTTCAGTTTCCAAGTAGGGTTGCGTTCCTAATTGTCGAAAGAGAAGAACAGGGAATGTCCACACACCGTCCATTCCACACCGGCCTTCACACCTCGGACTGGCACCGATTCCCGGCGCCTCCCTATCGAGGACAGGGTTGGGCTGTCAATTTCCTGAAGCAGAAGTCGGAGTTTCCCCAGGGTGGTGAGTACGTGGGGGATCGGCTCTATCCCTTCAAGGAAGTCATCCTCTCGGCACGAAATCAGATGGCAGCGCAGCGGGCTCTGGACACCATCCTGAGCGCCCGCAATCTATTGGAGGGCTCGAATTTCTTTCACAAGCTTTCGAGCGGTCCGCAAGTCGTCTCGCCCGTCGAGGAAGACGCGCGCGACACCTCGGAGGGTACGGCGAGGGAGCAGCCCGCGTTCCACTCCAGTCCGAACATACCACTGGCCTGTCTGATTGCAGCCAAAGTCTCTCGCCGACTCCGATTCGTCTACGCCCTCGCGCGACTAGCAATCAGCATGGAAATCCTTTCAGTACCGACGATTGAGCTCGATCCGACGCACAGCCTGAATCTCCCCAAGTCAGAGTTTCCCGAGGATCACATTCGCATGGCCACGGCGATCGTGTCGGCCTACGCCGCGATCGAAGAGCTCGGCCTCACCATCCGTGCCAGCAACCAAAATCCGAGCCGCATCAACGGTGCCTGGAATCCCCGGGTTCGCAGCGAGTTGGAGTCGCGGCTTATGGGTGCGGGTGTCGATCTCTCCGAACCGTCTTACTGGAATCTTCGCGGCAAACGGACCCGGATCGAAACGAAACGAGCGCCGGAGATCACCCAGCCCGCTCGCTGGGCAATCAAGAATGTTGTCCGCGATGGGCAAATGCATATCAGCGACGCCATCGCCTACGCAAGTTTCCTGCGTAGCACCATTGCGGCCCACACTAGCGGAGACAAGAGCTATCTCCGCGTCCTCTCGGTCTATGACGTTGCGAACGTGCAGTTTCTTGCCCGGCGGCTTTTCCTTGAATCGGTCGGCTATTGGCAATATCTCGGAACTCACGAAAACCTGAAGCGGCTCCGGGCGTCCGGCCGGCGCAATCGTACCAACCCGAACGCGCGCTGAAGTCGTGCGCCGCCGTTCTGCATCCTGGAGTGTTGCGGCCAATGATAGCCGTTCATCCGCCCGCGATGGCACTTCGGAACGAACCCGCTCTATCCACCTGAAATCAGCCGCGGGACCGCAGCAATCCGGGCGCTCTGTGGGACACGCACCGCCTGGCGAAAGTCGCGGCTCGCGAATGGCGAAATTCGGGATCCGGAGTGCCCTCGTAAATACGTTGTGACATTCGGAAGAACTAGAATGAGAGCGATCCATGCGCTTCCGAATCCTCACCGCCGCCGCGGCCTTTCTCCTTCCCGCATTCGCCTGTAGCCAAGCCGCTCCCGCCACCTCCGCAGCGACCGACAATCTGGCCATTCACCATTTGCTCGAACAGTATGTCCAGGCTGTCGATTCAGTCGATCTGAAGCTGCTCGCACAGGTCTGGTCTCATTCCCCGGACGTTTCCTTCATCTATCCGTTGGGCGAAGAACATCGCTTCGATGCGATTGAGCAGAATGTCTTTGAGAAGGTAATGAGTGGTATGTTCTCGGTGCGCGATCTCAAGCCGCATGACGTGATGGTCTATGTGAACGGCGACTCCGCCTGGTCAGAGTTCCACTGGGATTTTCACGCCACCCTGCGCAAGGATGGCTCGGCGGTGACGACGCATGGTGTCGAAACCCAGGTGTACCGCAAAGAAGATGGACACTGGCATCTGGTCCACGTGCACTACTCCGAAGATCGCCAACCCACCCCCTGAGAGAATCAAACCAGGTTTCATGGCGTCAGTCATAAGGAAATGAGCAGATCAGACGACGATGCACTCAGAGAGTACCTGAAGGGGACTAAGTTCGAGTCAGTCATTGATCGTCTGGCAAAACGCGCCGAGAATGGCGACGCCAGAATGCGCAACGGACTCGCCAAAGCCGACAAACAACGCATGCTCGAGAAGCTTCAGAGCTTGAAGGAAGAATTGGAATCGCTGAAACTTTGGGCCGCCGCGGATCATGTGGGAGAAGGCATTGATGTCGTACGGCGCCGGAAGTCCTATTGACATCGCGGGACTCGGCACTGTATCTAATCGTGTCGCGTGGAGCGTTGCGCTGGGATCCTGCGCTCGCGTGAAAGACAGAACCACGCCGGTGCTCCGTGACCGCGGAACTCGGCCGAGCGCAGCTCGACAATTTCAAGTGCGGGTTCGATGGCGAGCGTTACCTCCCGGGCAGACCGGCGCGGCGGACCCACCTCCCGCTGCGGGCCTTCGGTCGAGCCAATCATGCTCAGCCAGATCCCTCCGGGCGCGAGTGCCACCGCGACCTGTGCGGCGAAACGGGCGCGCTCTTCAGGTTCGTCGAAAACATGAAAGCATCCGCGGTCGAAGATAAAACTGAACGGACCGCCCTCCGGAGTACCGGCCAGAAAGTCCAGAGCTGCGAAGCGGCAACGTAATGCGCGACCATTCAGCTTCGCAGTGGCACGTTCCACCGCGAGCGGAGCGACATCGATCCCCAAGACGTCGAAGCCGCGCTCCGCAAGCCAAAGAGCATTCGTCCCCGTCCCCGCGCCAATCTCTAGCGTTTGCGTTGGCCGAACGCGTCCCGCGGTGACGAACTCGACCAGCAGCGGTTCCGGTTCCCCGGTGTCCCATGGAAGCTCCCCCGAGGCGTAGCTCTCATTCCAGCAGCGGTGCGGCATCATTAAGGAGTCTAGCGCCCACTCCGCGCCCGGCGCCACCCAGTGTAGCCGGTAAGACCACCGATCACCCGCGAATCGGAACCGAATACCAAACCACCTGAATCCGCGCGATCCCGCTCGCCCTCGTGGTCCAAACCCCAAAACAGCGTCCAGATCCACCTAACTAATCCATTGATGGGAAAGTCTGATTGACGCTCTTGGCGCAGTCTGCTCACAACCCCATAAGGATCAGCAACTGGTCAGACTGCACGGGCAAGATCATGGGAGGAAGTGATGCGCGTTCTCTAAGGCCCATTGTTCGAGAGAGAGAGGCATCCTCCCCAGGGTTCTCCCAACCCCGTCTGTTGTGGCCGCGAGACGGCCTTCGCGAATGGCACGCCACAATGCGACGTGGGCTTCGGTCTCCTCACGAGATCCGCTCACGGCCGAAAATCGCTCGCGCGCCTCATCATCCGAGATCACCTGGTACTGCAAAGTCCGCCCAATCGCGGTTGAGATGACCTGGGTTGCTTCTCGAAATGTCAGCGAAGCCGGTCCGGTGATCGAAAGAATCTGTCCTGAATATTTCTCTTCGAGCAGAGCGGCGACTGAAACCGCTGCGATGTCCTCGGAGTGAATAAAGGGGCGACGCCCGTCTCCGGTTGAGGAGCGTATGATGCCTTCTGTTTTGATTGCATGCGCCCAGGCAAGCAAATTGTTCATGAAGCCCGTCGGTCGGATGAAGGTGAACGGAACTCCCGACGCACGAATGGCCGCCTCGCCCTTTTCGTGCCACGCGCCAATCGCCAGGCCGTGCTCCACATCGAGAGAGGAGAGCTTGACGATTCGACTGACACCCTCTTCCCGGGCGATGGTTGCGGCAGCCGAATCCCGCACTGGGATTTCCGGCCCAACGTTTACCAGAAATAGAACGCTTGAACCACGAAGAGCCTGACGCGTGGTCGTGGGATCCGCGAGGTCACCTGTATAGACATCGACACAGTCTCCAAATAGCCCGCGTGCCCTTGCCTCGCTTCTCACAAGAATCCGCGGACGGATTTCCCGATCGAGCAACTGTTTGACAACCCGTGCACCGACATCGCCGGTAGCACCTGTAATTAGATAGGTCATTCGCTTTCTTCCTCCACGAAGGGCTTTTCAGAAAACCTGCCTTGCCCTTCATAGAAGAGACTACCTTCGGTCGAAGCAATGTCTACTCGCATTCGGCGTAGAGCCGCGAGGTCGATGGTTTCTTGATGAATTCGCCACTTGTTGAAGGAAAGCTCACATTTCGATATAGACTTGCAGTGATGACGAGAAGGGCACAGCAGAAGCCGACAGGACGACGAAAGCCGACTCAACTACGAGCGCAAACCACGGTGGCGGCGATGCTGGAGGCAGTCGTGAGACTGCTCAAACAGGGGGGCATTTCAGCGATCACCACAAACCGCATCGCGGAAAAAGCCGGAGTGAGCATCGGTTCCGTCTATCAGTACTTCCCAAACAAACAAGCAATCTTCATTGCTTTACATGAGCAGCACATTCGCGAAGTGGATCGTGTGATGCACGCGAAAATCGATGAGAATGCCGACGAGCCGCTCGATCGGCTCATTTCTTCGCTGATTGATGGCATGATCGAGATCCATGCCGCCGATCCCGCACTTTCGATTCTGCTCGATTCAGAAGTTCCCCACCGGGCAGATGGATCCCGGGAGTTCTCGGTCAGACTGCATGGGGAATTCCGAACTGCCCTCGCACCGCATGCAAGGACGCTTGGCGGACAAACGAAACTGGACTTACGGGCCTTTCTGCTGGGAAACATGGTGGAAGCCCTTGGCCACGCTCTTGCGTTGCGGCGCCCGACGGGGCTTTCGCTTCGCAATACGAAAGTCGAAGCATCCCGGGCAATTCTGGCCGCATTGAAGTGCTGATGTGCACGTTCGTCCTGGAGCCAGAAGCGGCGATCGCGCAGAACAGCGGGCTCTTAGGCCTTTCGAGAATCGTCGCTCAGGAGAGTTGCTCTTCAATTTCATAAATGGAGGCTGAACCGGCGATCTTGTGGCAGATAAACCCGCGAGACGCTATCAAGCATGTGCTTGACAATTTTCAATAAATAATCAACCATATGCTTGATAGAGAAAATCACTTCAGTTCGCTAAAGGCTGTTCAGAATGATCAACGAAATCAATGGATTCCATCATCTCGGGATCGTCAGCCGGGACATGGAGGCGGCCGTAAGCCGCTACGAGCGGCTAGGCTTTCGTTTCACGCCGCTCTCGGTCCCGAGAATTCCCCTGGGACCCGGCGCTGTTCCCGAACCCATCGGAGCGGGGAACCGCTGCGCAATTTTCAGGGATAGCTATTTGGAAATTCTGGCTGTAATCGATTCGGATCGGTGGAATTCGATAACCGCTGAACAACGTGGTCCGTTTGATCTCGATGAACCTCTTGGCCGCTATGAGGGCTTGCACGTGCTTCACCTGGGCACCGAGGGTCTGGAGCGAGTTCGCGCGAGACTCATAAGAGATGGCCTCCATCCATCTGATATCCATGCTTTCCAGCGTCTCGTGGACACGCCCGATGGCCCCAGAATGATGAGGGCTCGGACCCTTTCATTTCCACGAGGCACCAACCCGGAGGCGCTTTTTCAGATTGCGCAACATGAAACGCCGGAACTGGTGCTGCAGCCACGCTATATGGAACACCCGAATGGCGCGATCTCGATCAAGGAAGTGATCGTTTGCGTGCACGAGCCAGATGAGGTTTCCAGAAGGTATGGAACGTACACGAATCGGCCCGTACAGCGGCTAGGCCATGCACGAGTTATAGAGTTCGGGCGGTCGCGAATCGTCGTTGTCCCTCCGGAGCATCTCGATCAAGTGCTACCGGGCCATTCGGCGCCTGTAGTTCCATTCCTGGCGGGCCTGACGCTCTCTTCCCCCCTCCACATCACTCGACGCATGCTCGAAGAGCGGGCGATTGCCTTCAAGATGCACGAGAACCGCATCCTGGTGCCGGCGAAAGACGGCTACGGCGCGGCTGTGCTTTTTGAGAATGCGGCCTCGGATTCATAAGCTAAGGTTCCAGGATGCATCAACGAGGAATGGCCAATGACTCAGGCAAGAAAAACAAAAACTACTGGATCGCGCCCGACAAGTTCGAAGAGAGTTGAACCGCGGACAAGGCTCCACGCTGATGTGAGAAGCAAGATGATTGTGGAATCTGCCTTCAGGTCTATTGCGAAAGACGGCTTTGAGGGATTGCGAACACGAGACATAGCCGCATTGGTCGGTATTAACAGCGCTACGTTACACCACCACTTTCCGACCAAGGATGATCTCATCGCAGCGGTCGCTATCCATCTTCAAAGCCACTTTCGTCTCGAGAAGACACCGGCAGTAGCAGGCGAGAGTGCAGCCGATGCGCTTGAGCGTCAATTTAAAGACGCCTTGTTTTACTTCCAGCACCGGCCTGAGATGATTGCGGTGTATCGCGAATTTGTGAGCCGCGCGCCGCGCGATCGAATGATTCGAAAGCTGGTTCAACAATTGCATGATGGCTGGCGGCAAGACGTGGGCGAAATCCTCAAGAGAGGCCAACTGGATGGTTCATTTCGAGCAGACCTCAATCGAGATGCCACTGGCTCCCTCATCCTCAGCGTAGTGTGGGGACTGATAGCCCAGGTTTTCCAATCCGTGGATGATTTTGCGGCGGGGTTTCACGAACTCGCCAAGTGGATAAAAGCAGGCCAAGGGAGCGGGGGATGACACCGAAGCAAACACAGCCGAATTACGGCGTGGATGCGCCGGGCGTCATGCGAGCTTTCTTCCTCGCAGGATTTGCATTCCTCCTATTCGCCACACTTGCCCCGCGAATCGTCCACATCGGTCCGGTCAGTATTCACGCGCGCAGTTTCTTCTGGCCCGCTGGTTTTCTCATCGGCGAAGGCTTGCTCTTCCTGCTTTATGTGAAATTTGGAAAATTTCGCCACCGCGATTTTATGCTCGGGATGCACCGATGGCGTGGCGACGAGAATGTGCTCGATGTGGGCTGCGGCCGCGGCTTGCTCATCGCAGGCGCAGCGAAACGAATCGCCGAGTTGAACGGCGGCGGGCGGGCAACAGGTATCGACATCTGGTCGAACACCGACATGGCGGGAAACTCAGTCGCCGCTACTGAACACAACCTTCAGCTAGAAGGGGTCGCACAGCTGTGTACGCTTGTGAGCATGCCGGCGCAGGAGATGCCATTTGCGGACGCTAGCTTCGATCTGGTCGTCTCGAATCTCTGCCTGCACAACATCTACGACCGCGGAACGCGGCGGCGCGCCGTGGAGCAGATCGCTCGGGTACTTAAACCGGGCGGAACCGCGATCCTTTCGGATTACAAGCTTACCGGCGAGTACGCGTTTCAACTCCGCGAGCTTGGATTTTCGGTAGAGAAGCGCCGCGGAAGCTTCCTCACCACTTTTCCTCCGCTCACAGTGATCATCGGGCGCAAGCCCCAGTAAAGGAATCGCTCCGCTGGGGTAGGGGGAATGCCACTGGGCTGCGAATCGTACGATCGAGCGGCAATTTCGACTACCATTAAGCTGGCGGTCACTCCCCGGATTAAGAACTCCGCTGCTTGTGGAGGTATTCAGTTGGCGTCACTCCGAGTGTCTGGCGGAAAGCCCGGATAAAGGCGCCCAGGCTCTCATAGCCGACCTCGAACGAGGTCTCCGTCACCGACCGTCCTTTCGCAAGGAGTTCGAGAGAACGCAACACCTGCATCTGCCGACGCCACTGCCCCGGGGTTAGCCCGGTTTCCTTCTGAAAGTTCCGGAAGAGCGAGCGCTCTGACAGGCCGGCCTTGCGCGCGAGCCCAACCAGCCCCTTGGAATTCCCAGAGGGATCCTCGGCCATACTCGCCGCCATGCGTTTCAGCGCCGGATCACGGGGGAGTGGCAGGTGCAGCGACGTCTGTGAAGCTGAACGAATCTCGTCGTGCAGAACATCTACCAGCCGTTGTTTCGCTCTACTCGCCTCTGGATTCGCTACCCACGTCATCATCCGCACGACGATCTCCTTCAACAGCGGAGACAATGCCAGAATGCGAGGCTCAGCAGGCAGGCTCGCACCTTCGCGAGTATCCAGACGTACCATCCAGCCACTGATTTTGCCGCACGACCGCAGGGAATGTACCATGCCGCCGGGAATCCACATACAACGTCCTGGCGGGCACATCCAGGCACCCGCTTCTGTCTCCAAGATTGCAAGTCCACTGTCGAGACCGCACAACTGTGCCTCGGCATGGCTATGAGCGGGCATTTGCCGAATTGCAGCTCGGGGCAGTTCCCACCCAGCAACTCCCAACTTTTCCAGGACATTTGGCAGTCTCGGGTCATTCTTTGGCATACATGATCAAGCGTCGCACACACGGTCTCCCTAGACTACTCAGAGAGGAGTACTCCAATGAAAGCAGCCGTCGTAACGTCCCCTGGGATGAAGCCCCGCTATGGCGATTTTCAGAGCCCCGTAAAGCGTGATGCGCTCGAAGTAATTACCGTCACTGCGGCAGCTTTAACCAATCTCACAAAAGGCCGAGCCTCTGGCTCGCACTATAGCGCAGACAACCAGTATCCCTTTGTTCCCGGCGTGGACGGGGTGGGCACCCTCGACGATGGCCGCCGCGTGTACTTCGCGATGCCGGAAGCTCCCTTCGGAGCGATGGCGGAGCAGACTCTTGTCGACCCGCGTCAAATCATCACCTTGCCCGACAATCTCGACGATGTGACCGCTGCCGCCCTGGCAAACCCCGGCATGTCCTGCTTCGCCGCACTGGTAGAGCGTGCCCGCTTCCAGTCCGGCGAGACTGTTCTCATCAACGGTGCAACTGGCGCTGCAGGGTCTGTCGCCGTCCAAATCGCCAAGCAGCTCGGAGCAGGAAAGGTGATCGTCACCGGTCGCAATGCGCAGGAGCTTGAGGCCCTGCGCCCTCTCGGCGCTGATGTCGTCATCCCTTTCGATCTCCGTCCCGAAAGCCCGCACGGCGTCGAGCATTTTGAGCAAGCGCTTACCGCTGCATTTGCCGACGGGCTGGATGTTGTCGTCGATTACCTCTGGGGCACGAGCGCGCGAACCATCATCATCGCAGTCGCCAAAGCGGTGGAAGACGCACACCCGGTTCGCTTTATCCAGGTTGGGGAAGCCAGCCGCGAACCCGTGGAGCTGCCCGCTGCTGCATTACGGTCCTCAGCCATCCAGATTATGGGCAGTGGCCTCAAGTCGGTTCCTTTGCCGAAGCTGCTGGAGGGCATCTGCCAGACTTTTGATCTCGCTGCGAATGGCAAGCTCTACCTCCCTGCCAAGGCCCTCCAGCTCTCCACGGTTGCGGAAAACTGGGACGCCCCCGGAAAGCCGAGGTTGGTGTTCACGTTGAGGTGAGAAACGTGGCAGGCAAGCCGGATTGCTTGGCAACCAGCGGAGGCAGCATGAAGTCTGCTTGTAGACACTGCGCCAACCCGAGGTTGCACTCGCCAACTGGCTTCAGCTCTTGCGGCCAAATGGTCGTGTTGTGATAATCGATGGATTCTGGTTCGCGCAGTCTAAGCCCGAAGAGGGTTTTGAACTCTTCGAGCGACACTACACTTACCGGACGCGCGAATCGCTTCCCGCCATGCGTTGGAAAAGCGTCGCGCCAGTCGCCGAACTGCTGCGTGCAGCAGGTTTCCTGGGAGTGACGACGGGCGATTTGGCTGACGTCCATAGCTTGGCAGATCATCCGCCGTCGGTGGCACCACGGTATGTGGTCACTTGCCAACGAGTTGGTTGACAGGTCAGAACGAACAAAGCTGCCCCATTGGAGTTCGTATCCGGGCCTTAACAGGATGGCTGGCGCGGGCTTTTGTTCACCATCTCTCATACTTGAATGTCAAATGCCGGTTATCAGGCCAGACCGCTCATTGAGCATCTCTAAGGCCATAGATGCGAGTTTCGCCGCGAGATAACCGGCTTCCATTGAGAGTGTTAATAAGCGTGCGCGGAGGTGCGTTCACTGCGTAGTGCGTTGCGGGCTCCGGGCTGGCTGTTTGCGATCACCCAGCCAGTCCGCCATGATCCAGGCGGCTCCTACCACGGTCAGATTGAAAGTGTTGGCACCCCAAGAGACATGGTCGCGAGGAGAGGTAAGGATCGGAGGCGTCAACACCAGCGCGCTGAAGACCAGCAGCATCGTCCCGAGCAGTCTGGCCCCGAGAACATCCAGCACTCCGGAAATGATGGCCAGGCCTGCCATGACGAAGGCGATTCCGGTGAGTACAGCCCAAAAGGTTGGGCCGAAAGGCATCCACTTTGGGATCATGGGAACGACTGTCTGGATGGCAGTCAGGTTCCCGAGTCCGAAAAAGACAGGGCACAACCCAAAAATCCAGCGAACGGCCGAAGCTTGTTTCCGTGTTCGCGAACCTCGAGCGGCAAACCAGCCCCACGCGACCGCTGCCGCGACAAACAGGATGACCTGCTCGCAGATGTTGCCCGTGACACCAATGTATACGGCAGGCCGATACCCTAGGAAATGCGGCGCTGTAACGAAGCGGGGCAACGGAAACAGTACGAAAATACCATAGAGGATGGTGAGCGCAGCTGCTCCGAAGCGCAGGGTCTTTTGCCACAGGAGCGCCGCACCTCCCACAACAAGCCAAACGGCGATGACGTACGCGATGATCGTTATACCAAAGATGTGGTTGCCCCACGCCTGGAGAGGTTGATGCGCGGGCTCAAGCTCGCCCCAGATGAGATCCAGGATGCCGGATGCGATCGAGGCGACGCTGAATACAGCTATGCCGATTCTCATGAGCAATCTCTTTCGCGTTACAGAGCGGCGATCCGATTGACGCTCTCTCGCGATGGTTGTAAGTCGGCTGAGATTATTGCGTGCGGACGTGGCTGTTGCCAACATGCCGAAGCGTTCATCGACCCACAGATGGCAATCGAACAAGCCGGCTCGATGCTTGCCGCGCAGGCTCAATGGATGCCGGCGTTGTCCCTGAGAGATCATATTTCGGGGCGAGTTCTGCACTGCGAATGAAATAATCCCCAAAGCAGGACACAATGCGCACTCCTTCAGTTGTTCGCTCGAAAGACGGAACGCCGCTTGCGTTTTGGCGGCAGGGATCTGGGCCAGCTCTCCTTCTTGTTCACGGTGGTCTTTGCGACCATCTTGCCTGGCACTTTGTCGCTCCCCTGCTCTCACGCCACTTCACTGTATGGACCTTTGACCGCCGCGAGCGCGGCGAGAGCGGAGCAACGCAGCCCTGGTCTGTCGCACGCGAGGTGGAGGACGTTCTGGCGCTGCTCGACGCCATCAGAGAACCGGCGCATCTGCTGGGCCACTCCGCCGGCGCTATCCTGGCCGTCCGCGCAGCTTCGCGAGCCGACCGGTTACGCAGCCTAATTCTTTACGAGCCGCCATACCTGATTGGCGGCGTGCGGGAGCGTCCTGCGCCCGAACTCCTGGTACAAATCGAGCGGTTACTGAAATCGGGCGACTCCGACGAAGCGCTGCGCATCGCGATGCGCGAGACGGTCAACCTAACGAACGGCGAGATCGATGCCATGCAGTCCTCTCCCGGGTGGGAACACCTGCGCGACGCCGCTCGCGCCATACCGAATGACTGGAGAATCTGGCAGGAGCCGTTTGAGCCAGATTCTCTCAAGGATCTCACTATCCCGACTCTTGTGCTCGCCGGGACGGAATCTCCGGTCTGGATTCGCCGTGCCGTGCGGACCGTCCTTGATTCGCTCCCGGCGGCTGCGTTTGGAGAACTTGCTGGACAGGGACACTCGGCCATGATCACAGCTCCCGAGCTGTTCGCGAATTCCGTATGTCTGTTCGCGGAGAACGTCGCTGCCGATTGCTGACAGAACAACGGATTCGTTCCTTGCTCGGAATCAGCTGTCGAGTGGCGCCTAAAGGCCAGGTCATTCATCGAGATTGCGAAATCGGACTACGCTTCCTGCTTGATTGAATTACGCTTCCCTGCTAAATGCCTTACCTCCTGATCCTCAGATGTAGGCCGTTTTCACTGATTCAATGTTGGCGGGCAGTTCATCCTGAGAAGCACACATCTCGTTTGGCAGGCGAGACCATGTTGAAATAGGGCGGAATCAATATTCATGACTTCCCAAAAGGGCTCTCTGAGAGAATCGTTTACAAGTTCGCACCTGCTGGAGATTGCTCATGAGGAATCAAGTCGAGTCGCCGAATCAGCAGAGTCAAGGCTACGCACAGTTACGTGGCGTCCCGAATTCGCAACGGAAATCGGACAACCGAGTCTGTATCGCGATCCAGGAATGCGGAATCCGGTCCAGGAGATTTGGTTTCTCGTCACAGGTTCTCCTCTTCATCGCGATTCTTCTCCTCGCGGCAGCGTCTGCGCGAGCGCAGATCGATCGCACCGGATTGAGCGGCACCGTAAGCGACTCTTCAGGACGCGTGCTGCCACAAACCCGCATTAGAGCCGTGCAGAATTCAACTCAACTGCGCCGTGAGGCCGTCTCGGACTCGAGCGGCAACTACAGCATTCCCCAATTGCCGGTGGGCATTTATACCGTCACTTTCGAGCACCAGGGATTCAAGACGCTTGAGTTTCTCGATGTGGAGCAGGTCATCGGCGCGACACGCACTCTCGATGCCAGGTTGCAGGTGGCAGGCGGCGAGGAGCGCGTCAACGTCTCGTCCGCCTCGGCTCTAATCGACCGCGACACCAGTGCGGTGACCGGCCTGATCGAGAGAGAGCAGGCGAACGAATTGCCGCTGAACGGCCGCAACTGGTCGGCGCTGACGGCCTACATTCCCGGCGCAATTGACACCGGCGGCAGCAACCAGCGGACGATTCGATTTGCCGGGCGCGGTCTCGATGACAGCAACTTTACCTACGACGGCGTCGATGCCACCAACATCGTGAATCAGACCCAGCGCCAGTGGGTAAGACTCGCCATTCCACTGGACGCGATTGCGGAGTTCCGTGTCGATACGTTGATGTCGACCGCCGAGGGTGGCGCAACGGGAGGAGCGCAACTGGATGTGAGCTCGCCCACCGGGACCAACCGTTTCCACGGGAGGCTCTTCGAGTACCTGCGCAACGATGCCTTCGATGCGCCGCTGCCTGAATGGGCCTCAAACGGCAAGACACAGCAACCGCTTCGGCTGAATCAGTTTGGCGGAGCCTTGGGCGGTCCCGTCGTGCATGACAAGACGTTCTTCTTTCTGGCTGCGGAAGCCTACCGTCAAAACTGGGGGTACCCGGTGAGCGGCGACGTGCCCAGCGAGTCGCTCAAAGCCGCGGTTCCAAGCACCTCGCCCGTCTATGCGATCGTCAACGGATTTCCCGGAGCCGGTCCAAAAAGAATTCTGACGCCCTGGACGCCTGCCACCGATCCCGGAGACCCGCACTACATGGACTATGACCTGCTGACCTGCGAATGTACTCAGGTGGTCAACGAGAGTTCGGCAATGTTGCGGCTCGACCAGCACTTTTCGGCGAAGACCACCGGCTTTATGCGGTTCAACTACGACCGGTCGGTGGATACGCAGCCCCTCTCGGCTTCGGCGACGGATTTGCAACAAAAGGTTTCAGCGCCAGTGAACGGAATGCTCGAATTGCTGCACATCTTCAATCCGCACCTGGTGAACGAAGCCAAGGCGGGCTTCAATCGCTCCACCTCGAACCAGTACAACTACAGCGACTCAGGCATCGACTATCAGATTGCGATTTCGACGGGACCCGGGCCGGGCTTTGTCACCGAGAACTACAACTATGCCAGCATCTATGTCGGCAACTCGTTTTCGGGAATTGACGACCTGACCTGGGTTCATGACCGGCATACGGTCAAGGCGGGAGTGGAGGTCCGCTACATTCAACTAAACCAGGAGTATGGGCAACATGGGAAGGTCACTTTCTCCACGGTGGAAGATCTGGCGAACAACGCAATCAAGAAAGCCACACTGACAGGCGCGTTGCCGGTGAACGGACTGCGCAAGAACGATTACTTTCTCTACGCGCAGGACGAGTACAGATGGCGCCGGAATCTCAATCTGAACATGGGCGTGCGCTACAGCATCTTCGATCTCTTCACCGAGAGAAACGGCAAGGCCAACCCATTCGACTTTGCCACCTGCGGCGCGCAGGGATTTTGCGGCGCAGGCGCCAGTTTTGGCCACCAGAACTACGGCGACGTGGACCCGCGCGTGGGGTTCGCCTGGACAGCATCGAAAAGCAGCCAGTTCGTAATCCGGGGTGGATTCGGCATCTACCACGAAGACGGGCAACTGGACGACCAGAACCTGCCTGCCAAGAATGAGGTCCCCTCCTACTCGGCGACAGGCAGTGCGAAGTCGCCGCTCTCCTATCCGGTCACATTCGGGGCTGGAACCATCTCACCGAATGCTGAACAGCGGAACCGCAAAGACTCTTATGTGGAGCAATGGAGCTTGTCGGCACAGCGGGAGCTGCCGGCGGAGTTTGTGGGCACGGTTTACTACATGGGAAGCCACGGCGTGCACCTGCTTGAGACCAACGTGGTGAACCTGATCAATCCGGCAACAGGAATTACTCAATATCCGGCCTTTGCTCCGGCCATTGGCTGGCGTGGCTCGGTCGGCATGAGTTCCTACAACGGCCTCGCGGTGGCGCTTCGGCGTTCGTTTACCAACGGCCTGCTGGTGACGGCCAATTACACCTGGTCCCACGAGATCGACAACGGCTCGAATGGCAGCGGAGACGGCGACAATCTCTCGCCGCAGAACCCGGTGTGCCTGGCCTGCGATCGCGCCAGCGGGGCCTGGGACGCCCGGCATGTTGTCAATGGAAACGCCGTGTATCAGCTCCCTTTTGGCCAGGGCAAACCGATGCTGAACCAACCGGGGATTGCGAGTACCCTTTCGGGCAACTGGGAGCTGACCACATCGGTGCTGGCTCGGACGGGGTTCCCGGTGAATGTGCTGATGCCGACCAGCTACATTGCACCGGATGGGGCCACGGGCACGGAGCGCCCTGATCTCGTTCCAGGCGTGTCGCTGACTCCGCTGGGAGGCCGGACGGTGGCGACGTGGATCAACCCGGCGGCTTTTGCCACCCCGGCCGGCGAGTTCGGCACGGCGCCGCGAGACGTGGCGCGCGGGCCGGGCACATGGCAGATCGATCTTGGCGCCAGCAAGACAATTTCGCTGGGGGAGAAGGGACAACTGGAATTCCGCTCGGAGTTCTATAACGTCTTCAATCACCCGCAGCTCGGTCAGCCGCAGTCCACATTCAATCCCGCGAACACAAACGGGTTCGGCAGCATCATCAACACGGTGAACACGGTTTCGCCCGTAACCCCGGTAGGATCGGGGACACCGCGCGAAATGCAGTTTGCACTGAGGCTCATGTTCTGATCAGCGAGGGAAGCGATTCCAACATCCAGGCGAGATGAATCGTGTGCGAGCCTAATCCTCTTCTGTCTGTGTGATCAGATAACGTTCGTAGCCAATCTCCGCGATCTGGTGAACCTGGGACTCGAGCCAGTCGACATGGCCTTCTTCATCCCTCAGTAGCTTCATGAAGAGATCGCGCGAACCGTTGTCGGCATTCTCCACGCACACCTTTATTGATTGGTTATACGAAGCCACAGCCTCGTGCTCCAGCTTCAGATCTGATTCGATCATCTCTTTCACTGACTTGCCGATGGTCAGCGACATCGGCTCCATTTTCGGACTGCCGTCGAGGAAGATGATTCGCTCCATCAATAGTTCGGCGTGCTTCATCTCGTCGATCGATTGTTTCTTGATGTACTTGGAATACTTCTTGTAGCCCCAGTTCTCCGACATCTCGGCGTGCAGGAAGTACTGGTTGATCGCCGTTAATTCATCGCGGAGCGCTTGATTTAGTTCCTCAAGAACCTTCGCATTTCCTTTCATGGAGCCCATCCTTTAAAAGGTGTTGAAGCCCAAGTCTCTAACTGCACCATAGCCTACCACCGTCGGCCAAGGAGATGCAGATTGGACTTGATGCCGCGACGGCCGCCAAAGAGCCTCTGGTCTCGAAACGCGTTCCGCTGCTCGCGCGCAACGGAACCTATAATCAGGCGAGGAACATAGCCCTGCGAACACAGATTCCAAAACGTGTCGATGACCCGCCGCGCACCCGCGACAATCGACTGAGTGAAGCGGAGCGCATTCTGGGCGGGTACTTGCGGGAAAAGGGGTTAAAGCAGAGCGCGAAGCGGGACCGGGTTCTTGAAGTCTTCCTGGCCACCCGGGACCACCTGAGTACGGAAGATCTGCACCGTCTCGTCAAAGAGAAGGATCCAACCATCGGGTACACGACCGTCTATCGGACGCTGAAGCTGCTCACGCAGTCCGGACTCGCCTTCGAGGTCGACTTCCAGGACGGAGTGGTGCGCTACGAACATAGCCTGAACCGCCGCACCCATCACCACATGGTGTGCACCTCATGCGGCGACTCCGTTGAATTCTTCGCGCCTGAACTCGAAGAGGTGCAGCGTCGCGTCGGCGACCAATTCCGTTTCGAGCCTTTGCGGCACACGTTCCAGATTCTTGGAACGTGCCAGGCCTGCCTGAAAAAGAAACGACCACCTGCAATTAAAAAGTGAATTTCGCCGCGAGTTGGATTTGGCGCGGGGCATCGGCATTCACAATTCGGCCGAAGTTCGTGCTGTCCGGATTCCCGTTCACCGCCTCAGGCCCAAAGAATTGCGCGTGATTGAAGACGTTGAACGATTCGGCGCGCAGCAGCAGTTCACGCGACTCTCCCAATCCGACCTTCTTCTCCACTGCCATGTCGAAGTTCTCCATCCCGGGACCGTAGAAGAAGCGCCGCGGCGCATTCCCAATCTGGCCGAGCGCGGGCATCGCGAACTGAGAACTGTCGAATGCCGGACGGCCATTCCGCGGGTTCAGGTTGAGGCGCAGATTGCCGCCGAGGTAGTTCGGCGTATCGGCTCCATTGTTATTGATTCCGTTTGGCATTGAACCGATCAGCGATGTGTCGTCATTGTTGAAGAGCGTTACGGGCATGCCCGTCGTCAGCCGCGTGATGCCCGAGAGAGTCCATCCCTGAGAGAGAGTTCTGGGGCCCGGCAGCACCTTCTCGAAAGGAAGAGGCGCCATATAGCTGATCTCGAAATTGTGGCGCACATCAAACGCGGAGATCGCCTTGTTGATTCCGGGTTCAATCGGATTCACTTCCTCGGACAGGCTGGAAGAGTTGTCGAGAGATTTGGAGTAGGTATATGCGCCCAAAACTTCACCGAAGCGCCCGTGATGTTTCAGCGTAACCTCCATCGCGTTGTAATTGCTCCAGCCGATCGTCTTCTGGTAAGTGATCCCGTCGAACTCAGGTCCGAACGGTCCGCGCGCTTCGATCGATGTTCCGTCGCTTCTGGTGAACAGGCCCCCTTCGCTGAAGGGACCGCAGGTATTGGAACCGGGCGCCACCTGACTCGGATCGCTCACGCTCAGGCAGCGCTTGGCATTTCCGGGTGAGGCTGGGGTGAGAACAAGCAGGTGATGTGCGCGGGCACCGACATAGCCAAGGGCGAGTGTGGTCTCGCGGCCAATTTCACGCTCGACGGAAGCGTTGTAGCTCTCCGTGTAAGGCGATGCGTTGCGGAAATAAAAAGCAGGATCGCCCGTGATCGGGGAATACTTCGACCAATCGACAGTCGCATTCGGATGCTGCCGCGACGCACCGAAGGCTGGAATGGGCGAAGGGAACGGCTGTCCGTTTGTCGCGCCGGTACTCGCTGAAATAAACGGCTCCTCAAACAGAGGATGTCCGACCGTGCTGTCGTAGTCATATCCATAGGGAGGGCAGGCGCTCATGATCCCCGCCGATAGCCCTTCAAAGGCGGTGTAGAACACGCCATAGCCTGCCCGGAAGTTGCTCTTTCCCGGCCCGCCGAGCAGACGCTTTGCCCAATCACCTTTCCAGTTCGGCGCGTAGGCAATTCCAAAACGTGGTGAGAAGTTGGCCCAATTGGTCGGTGATAGCGTGCTTGGCACTCCGCGGTCGCCAGGGAAGACCATGCCGCGCGGTGCGCCGGGATACACCTCCGACTGCTGGTCGAGAACGAACGTCTGCAACTGGTCATATTTCTCGCGCCATGGCGGCAACATATCCCAGCGAACGCCATAATTCAGCGTAAGATTGCTGTGCGCCTGCCAGGTATCCTGAGCGAACAGTCCTGTGTATTTGTTGCGGATATAGAAGCCACTCGCATCTCCCTGCTCGTACGTGCTGGCCACGCCGATCAGATAGTCCGCGAAATCCAGCCCCGTTTCAGAGCCCTGGAACACGAACGATCCATTGTTAATTGAGTTCGAATTGATATTGACCTGATCGATGTGCCAGTTGGCGCCCACCTTGAGTGTGTGACTCCCAATCGCCTTCGACAGAGACTCTGTCACCTGGTAGGTGTTGTTCACCTGGCGCTCGCCGGTCACATCCACGCCGATGGTGAAGTCGTTGAAAGCGACGTTTTCGATTCCTTCGGCTGCGGGATTGAGGGGAACAATGCCCAGCGTTCCGGCGCCTTCCACGAATCCCTGCGACGCCAATGATGGGCCAACGCCGCCTACCGGTTGGCCGATCTTGTTGGCGTTTCTCATATAGCTGAGGTGCAGTTCATTGACGAGCGATGCGCCGACAGCCTTCGTCCAACCGAGATTTGCAAGCTGAGCGCGTCCACGCGAGATGGCACTGAACCCGGGGACGTTCGCGCCGCCTTGCGATGTCGGATAGGGATTGTTCAGTTGATATCCGTCGCGGAAATAATAAGCGGAAAAATTGCCCGATTTGGTCGTCGAGTCCAACCGGAGCGCTGCCTTATCGTCTGTGAGAGTCTGATTCTCGCGTGAGGTCGAGAACACGTTGGTTCCGATGTTCGGCGAAGGAACGTACTGGAGCAAAGCCTTCGCAGGCGCTGACCAAGTTGCATTCGGAATGATGGCGCCTGGAAAGACACAGGCCGGATTGGACTGGGTACAGGTCGCCGTGTAATACGGCTCGCCCGTGGTAACTGTCCTCCCAAGGCGTTGGCTCAAAAGGTTTGCCAGATAATCCCCACTTACCTTTCCTGTAAGTTGGGCCGCCTGGTCACTGAGGTCGCCGGCGCGATTGGCCAGGGAGGGCACCGCGATCTGTCCGGTTTCAACTCCCTGCGTCATCTGCGTTCCCTGGTAGTCGCCAAAGAAGAAGAGCCGGTCACGGAGGATGTGTCCACCGAGCGTCCCGCCGAACTGGTTGCGGTCGTACGCAGCGCGCTCGCGCGCAAGATAGTTCGTCGCATCGAAGCTTGTATTCCGAAAGAACTCGAAGGCACTGCCATGCAGGTTGTTGGTTCCGGCCTTGGTGGTCACGAGCACCTGTCCGCCGCTGAAGTTTCCATGCTCGGCGTCGAAGTTGCTCGTGAGGACACGGAATTCTGCGATCGAATCCAGATTGGGGATCACGCTCGCGATGTTGTTGAAGTCCTCTTCGACGGAACTGCCGTTGACCGCAAATCCGTTTGCCGTCTCTCTCTGACCGCTGACCGAAACATCGCCAGGATTCAAATCACCCGAAGGCGGAGTGGTCGTGCAACCGGACATCACGACGGCGTTCGATTGCTTGGAACTCTGCGGAATCACTCCTGCCTGCAGGCCGAGAAGATCGGTGAAACTCCTGCCGTTCAAGGGAACTGCCACCAATTTCTCCTGCGCCATCCCCTCGCCCACCTGGGTTGAGGAAAGGTCCAACTGCGCTCCGTCTGCGCTGACCTCGACGCTTTCCCGGTGAGATTCAACCTGTAACGTGACATCGAGGTGGATGGGTGTCGATCGATCGACGTCGATGCCATCCTGCGTATACGGTCCGAAACCAGAAGCCGCAATGTCGATCCGGTATTTGCCCGGTAGCAGCTTCAATTCGAATTCGCCTTGGTCGTCGGTTTGGGTCGTTTGCACTCTGATGGCGCCAGTTTGCTGGATGCTCACCTGCGCGCCCGGCACGACCGCTCCGCTTGGATCGGAGACAGTACCTGAGATCCGCTGCAAATCGCCTGCGAAACCGGCCTGCGACCCCAGCGCCAGAATTGCCAAGGTGATCAGGATGCGAAGCAATAAGGAATGGGACCGGAAGTCACTCATCTTGGATCAGCCCTTTGACTCTCTTATGAAAGTGAAAATCATTTTCAAGATAGGCTTTGGCGAACCGTGTGGCAGTGACAAGGGTCACAACACCGATCAATTCGGTCCGGATTGTGAGAGGGCACGCGGCTTGCGACCCGGCTTTACGGATAAATCACGTGGAAAGAGAAGCTTGGCGTGCGCTGGATGTGGAGCGATAACTTGGCTGGGAAGACAAGTGAGAATCGCTTGCGCGCTATCCGGTGCGGTGCGGCGGCGGTGACTCGAAGCTTGGGAAGTTTATGAGCCTCCAGGCTGTCCAGGATTACATCTCCGCCCAGCGGCGAAGCAGGTTGTGGTAGACGCCAGTCAACTGCACACCGATGGGATTTCCCGGAGATTCCTTTGCCAGTCGTTGAATTGACGTGTCGAGATCATAGAGAAGAGTACGATCCCCATCGCTCCGGATCATGCTCTGGATCCAGAAGAACGAGGACACACGCGCACCGCGAGTTACAGGCGTGACGCGATGAAGACTGGTCGCCGGATAGAGCACCATGTGACCGGAAGGCAATTTGACGCTGTGCAGGCCGTAAGTGTCCTCGACGACCAGTTCGCCGCCATCGTATTCATCGGGGGACGTGAGAAATAGTGTCGCCGAAACATCGGTCCGGATGCGCTGGCCCGTTGAGGCGAAGGCGCGAATCGCAGTGTCGACATGCGTTCCAAAATGCCCGCCTCCGGTGTACCGATTGAACATGGGCGGAAATACCTTGAGAGGCAGCGCGGCCGCCATAAACAGCGGCGAACGTGCCAGAGCGGCCAGCACTAATTCGCCAAGCTTCACAGCTGCCGGATGGGACTCCGGGAGCTGAAGGTTTTCCTTGACTGCCTGTGCTTGATAGCCGGCTGTTACTTTACCATCAACCCACTCGGCAGCATCGAGGATCTCCCCTGCCCGCGTCACTTCTTCACTGGTCAGAACATCCGGAATCGTAATCAGCATGATTGTGGAACTCCAGGAGCTATCGAGGCCGAAGAGCGTCTTCCTTTCCTCGAAATCGCCATCTCTATTTGAAACGGAAGTTGATGCCGAACAGAGCACTGGCTCCGGCACTGGGGATCAAGTGGCTTGGGTGCGGCAGATCGATATAGAAGCGATTCAGGACGTTGTTGACGTTAGCCTGGAACTCGAGCTTTTCGCCGATCGGGCGTTTCAACATCGCATTGAAAGCCCAATACCCGGGAACCTGCTTCATCGAGACGCTGGTCACCACATAGCCAGGCCCGTTCGGATTCGGCGCGAAGCCGGTCGGCACATACGGAACGGTAGAACTTGCCGTTCGGCTTCCAACGTAATTGCTCCCGAGTCCACCGCTAAGCCGCCAGGGCAGTCGATGCGTGACGAAGAGATTGAAGGTCTGTTTCGGCACGTTCGCCAGCGGATATCCGACAGCCGTCGGGAAAAACTCGGAGTAGATCACGGCACTGTCGAGATAGGCGTATCCGATAACCAGGTCCATTCCCTCCGGCAGTCGGCCGACCGCGCTGAGCTGTACGCCCTTCACGAGTTGATTACCGGCGGCGACGATCTCATTCGAGTTTGTCGGGCTGGTCTCGTGCGCATTGTCCTTCTCGGTACGGAACCACGCGCCCTCGGTCAAAAGCCGGTCTTTCAGGAAGCCCCACTTCACCCCTGCTTCGTAGGATTGGTTTTCTTCCGGCGCCACATTTCCGTTCACCAATCCGACGCTCAGGCTGAGTGATTCCGCGTCGGGATCCCAGCTTGTTCCATAGTCGAAGTAGAGGCTCCCGTGCGATGAGGGCTTGTACACGATCGCAGCTCGATAACTCGGCTGCTCATCCAGTCTGCTGATCGGGGGTACGGCTGCGGTCACTGTGCCGCCTGCGGGGGGTGTTGGCTGATGGAGGTTATAGGCGGTATCGAAGCGGTCCCAACGCACTCCGCCCGTCAATTCAAACAGACGGCCAAGCTTCACAGTGTCGATCAGGTAGAGGCCGACGCTCTTCGATTTGGTATGAACGATGGAGGTGATATAGCCAGTCCCCGAAAATGGCTGCCCCTCATTCGGATTGAGGAGCGTTGTTTCGGGCACTGTATTGATCTTGTTGATGGTGTAGCTGTAGCGAATCGGATTCGAGATCTCCTGCCCGCCCTCGGCACCGGCTACGAGATCGTGGTGAATGCCGGCGGTCTTGAATCCGGAGCTCATCTCGACCTGATCCCAAAGAATTCCTTCGACGCTCTTGACCTGAATCTGGTTGCGGTTGACCTGGGTAATCTGATCTGCCGGTGTCTCAGGCGTGTAAGGACAGGGAAGCGCTGAATTGTACGCCAGCGTGGGCAGAGACGAGACCACGCCTCCTACAGGAACGCTGAGCGAGGCATTGGAACAAATCTGCGGTTCGGTGATCTGCGCCTCGCGTGGATAGTTCGCAGCGCGCGCAATGGTGTGCACATTCAGGTTGGGCTTAAAATCGTGTTCGACTCTTAAGGTCAGAATGTCGTCGTTCGTCTTCAGGTAGTTTTCGTCGGCAAATCCAAAGTAGCTATGCCGATTCGCCGGTGCGACCCCGTTGAACAGCCAGGGCAACCCGTAGTCCGGCGTGTCGTCTTCTGAGAGGTGCTCATAGCTCAACGTTGCGGGCGTCTTGGCTCCCAGTCCGATCGAAATCGAAGGTGCAATGCCAAACCGCCGAACTTCGGCGGCATCCCTTCCAGCCACTCCGGCTTCTTCGGCCATGACATTGGCGCGAAACGCAGTACCGCCCAGCGAATCTTCGAGCGGGCTGTTGAGATCGGCCGTAAGACGCCGCGTCAGATCTGTCCCGAATTGAGTTTGCACATCGACGAACTTTTCAGAACCGGGGATCTTCGTTTCCTGATTGACGACGCCGCCCGTCGAGCCTCTGCCAAACTCGATTCCTGCCGGACCCTCCAGCGCTTCCACCTGCTCGAAGTTGAAAGAATCCCGGTAGTAGCTGCCGAAATCGCGAATTCCGTCCAGGAAAATGTCATTTCGCGCGGTGAAACCTCGGATGGTTAGATTGTCCCCCTGTGCGCCGGCTTCTCCCGCGGCGAGACTGATGCCCGGCACATTTCTGAGCGTGTCGCGCAGCGTGGACAATCCTTGATCCTGCATGACGAACTGAGGCACTACGGTCACGCTCTGGGGTGTATCGATGAGCGGCTCAGGGAACTTCTGCATCGATACGAAATCAGCAATGGGGGCATTAACGGAAACCGTGTCGCTCGCCTGGACCCCTATGACAAACCAGTCCTGATCCTCCATGCGAAAGTTCAACCCGGTGCCATTGAGAAGAAGCCGTAGAGCATCCTGTTCGCGGTAAAGACCGATGACCCCTGGCGAGTTGAACCCGGCCAGCGTCCCCGCAGGCAGTACGACCTTTATCTTGAATCCGGTTGTTTTCTCGTAAGAATGGATTGCTTGTTCAAGCGGGCCCGCGGGGATATCAAATCGTTTCAGGGGCAATGTGGGCGGAGCGGCGCCATCGATCGTTGGAAGTGCTTTTTCAGCGGCGATCGCGGATTTTCCAGCTCCGAATGCGGCGTACGTGGCCAAGGTTCCCATCGCAATCCAAGTGCGGCGGAGTGACTGCGATGGCATCCTCCGTCCAGGATTCTTCTTGCGAGCTTTTTCCTTCATGGTCCTCTTCAATCCTTCGAAACGGGCCCTGGGGTCTTCGCGGATTCCTCCAAGAGACAAACCGCCGAGAAACCCTGGTCCCTCTAATCCATTCCAACTGCTCGAACAAATACGACCAAATTGGTCGGCCTTCTTAACTATATACGACAAAATCGGTCCGATATCAATCGCCGCTGCGTGAATTACGGGTTTCGAGGGTTGGAGGTGTATTCCGAAATCCGACACGATGCGGCGACTTGGATGGCTCTGGGAGTTGGCCTTCATCCTCGCCGACGTCGCGCATACGGCGGCTTTTATTGGACAATTTGCCCCTAAGATGAACAACTTGTCATTTTGAAAAAGCATCTTGTCATGTGTTGTGCTTACAAAGGGAAAGGCCTCTCAAATGAAGAAGCTCAATGCGATCTTGCTCGGGGCAGCATTGCTATCTCCTGTCATCACGGGTTGTGCTGCGCATGGGCACATTTATGTCCAGACTTATGGTCCGGCAGAAGCGCCGTACTACACACAGTGGGAGCACGAAACCCATCGCGATCACGTGGACTACGAGAAACGCAAGAAGGTTGAACAGCATGACTATTGGGAGTGGCGGAAGCACCATCACGACTAAATCTGGCGCTGTAGAAGCTTGAGCAGGCAAGCGGGATTTCCTGATTGTCACTCAGCTGCGCAGAATCCTCCTGGATCTTTT
>Ga0335085_10000385_pt1 | contig 127816 bp, 112 predicted proteins | sample Lox_Sample_45_FD_206712 | JGI IMG/M metagenome (GOLD analysis project Ga0335085, IMG submission 206712) | Soil microbial communities from Loxahatchee National Wildlife Refuge, Florida, United States - Lox_Sample_4.5 | ecosystem: Environmental > Terrestrial > Soil > Wetlands | place: USA...
ATCTCGCGGCGCTGCTCGGGAGAATAGTGTTGCAGCCGCGTCTGGACGGCTTTGCGCGCGATCTCGCGGCGCTCCTCGGGAGAGTAGCGTTGCAGCTTAGTCTGGACTGCCCTTCGCGCGGCCTTGAGCGCAATTTCGCGGCGCTGATCGGGAGAGTAGCGTTGCAGCGGCGTCTGAATTATCGCGGCACTGCTTGGGGAAGAGGAAGCGTTGCTGTTGAGTTTCGTCTTATTTTGCACACGCTTAGGCTTGGTCCTTCGGACTGTTTTTTCTCCCCCTTTTCTTCTCTGGATGCTCGTCATAGTATTTTTTCCAGCGTGCCTTAACGGCTTTGCGGGCGGCTTCTTTGCGCTCATCCGGGGTCATTGCAGCCGCGCGTGCATGGCCACCAGCGCGGCTCAGTGCGTCAACGTCAACAATGACCGTGATCTTTCTTCCCATACCTTTTAAGAGTCTAGGCTTTTTTCTTACCGCTTGCAAGAATAGTTATTGACATACGTGCTGGCTGCTTGTATTGTATTTATTGTACAAGCAACCAGCACGTACAATATTCTTGCAAAGAAAAGGGGAATCTACGTATGGGAAAACTGAACGAGGTCAAAACCGAGTGTGATAGTTGGGAACGTAATCCAAAGGTCTGGTTGGATAACGAGATCGACCTGAAATGCACCCTACGAATGGGGCAGGACCAAGAAAATGAACTTAATCTCTCATTCTATGTGTCCAGTGACGGATGTGAAGCTGTTCCCTTCTTGGCCGCTAATACCCCGGACGGCCGTTTTGTTGGGTGTGTGGATGGCGTCGAACTTTCCGTGTTTCTTGAGCGGTGCTTGGCCCGTTATATCGAGACCATGGCGCGCAATCAACGCGGCAGGTAGAGGAATGAACCGCCCTTCCGCCGTTTCCTGATGGTTGATAGAATAGGGGCCGGGCGCTCCAGAACGCGTTTTCTATGAAGACTTTCTTTGTGGTGGTTGGCGCTATCCTGTTGTTCCTCTCCTTGGGTATTGCAGTTATCGTTGGGGTCGGCATCCATGGTTCGCCTCCGGCCCATGGCAGCACATGGGCAGACCGTGTTCAGTCGCCCAGGAAGCCGGCCGCGCCAACCACTATGGATGATGTAGTTAAACAGAATGGCACACCTGATGGCCAGGGCCGCGATGATAGCGGAAAGTTGGCGGCGGAAATCGCGGGCCACCCTACGCGCCATCTCTCTATCAGATGGATCACTTACAGCAAGGCGGGTGTTCAGTTTTTCTTCCTTCTTCACGGAAAGAAATGGGAACTCGTCGACTACCGCGATGCCAAGACCGGGGAGAAGATGCTTCCGGAGGTGATGGCATGGCGCATGGTTACCTCCCGTTGAAGGCGCTGGCGGCGTTCCTTGTAATTATTAAACTGCCCCACTCTTCGCTCTCCCCTCCGCTGGTTTCCGCTGTTCGCGGGCTGTTTCCTCACATCCCGCACTGGTACCGCTCCATATAACGGCTTAACTCCTTTCCTGTCAGTACGCGGTCGCAATATTACTCCCCCAAGGGCCAGAGCGAACGGTCTTTCCTTGTAAGTTATTGAATCTTCGTTCTGCTATCCTCACCGTTCGCATTTTTGTGCCATTTAATGTTACTGCACCAGCCTCGCATACCCGTAACACAACACCCGCCTAAGCTATACATTACACATGATTTCTGTTTATTTGCCAAACCTGGCCGAACTACACCTTTATTTGTCAAACATTTCTACTGAGACTACCATGACTCATTCGTAGCGCAAGGCGACGATCGGATCCACCTTCGCCGCGCGGCGCGCTGGCAGGTAACATGCCATGAAGGCCACCGCCGCCAGCAGCGCCGGTACAACCGCAAATGTAGCCGCATCCGTCGGGCTGACACAAAATAACAGGCTGCTCATTAATCGCGTCAGTGCCAGCGCGCCGGCCAAGCCGATGACGATACCGGTCAGCACCAGCGTCAGTCCTTCGCCGCCCACCAGGAGCAACACATTCCTGGTCTGCGCACCCAGCGCCATGCGGATGCCGATCTCTTGCGTACGGCGGCTCACCGTGTAGGCCAGTACGCCATAAATGCCGACTGCCGCCAGCGCCAGCGCCGTGCCGGCGAACACGGCCAGCAATAGCATATTGAAGCGCCGTTGCGATATGGTGTCGTCGACCAAGTGCTCCATCGCATAGACATCGTGCACCGGCTGATCCTTATCGATGGCCAGCACCTGTGCGGTCACCGCGGGAGCCATGCGCAGCGGATCACCCGCGGTCCGAACGATCAGCCCGATGCTTGGGAACTGGCTGCGCGACGGGAAAAACAGCTCGGGGCGCGGAGGGCTGTCCAGGCCGAGTTGCCGCGTGTCGGCAACCACGCCCACCACCATGCGCCGCCACGCGCCGGGGCGGTTATCGGCACTCGAATGCAACACCTGTCCAAGCGGAGATTGATGCGGCCACAACTTGCGCGCCAGGGTCTCGTTGACGATCACTTCGGCGGGGTTTTGTTTCTCTGCCTCGGCTCGCGTGAACCCGCGCCCGGCGATCAAGCGCATGCCCATAGTCGCGATGTACTCGTCACTCACGTCGCGGTAATCCGCCACCGGGCCTTGCCCAGGCGGAGGCACGGGCCGCCCCTCCACGCGAAAGGTCGTCATCTGGATTCTCTCCATCGGCAGATCGTTCACCACCGCGGCGGAGATGGTTCCCGGAAGCCGATCAACGCGCTGCAGCAACTCATTCACGAAAGCCGCGCCTTGCTCGGGCCTGGTGTAGCGATCGGGGTGGAGGTCGATCATCACGGTCAGCAGGTGGTCGCTGCGGAATCCCGGAGTCAACTGCATCACGGCGCGCAGACTGCGGACCATCAGCCCCGCGCCCGCCAGCAGCACCAGCGACAGCGCCACTTCCGCCACCACCAGCACCCGGCGGAGACGCGCGGAAACGCCGCCCTCGCCCCAGCGCCCGCCGCGTCGCAGAGCCTCGTTGGGATCCTGCCGCGCGGCAAAGATCGCTGGCGCGACTCCAAATAGCAGCCCGGTGACGATCGTGATCGCGGCGGTGAACGCCAGCGCGCCGCCATCGACGCGCAGATCGTTGATGCGGTGAATATCGGCAGGCGCCAGCGCAATCATGCCCGCGATGGCCCAATAACACAGCAGAATTCCGGCGCCGCCGCCCAGTCCGCTCAGCAGCAGGCTCTCGCCCAACATCTGGCGGATCACGCGCCAGCGTCCCGCGCCCAGCGCCACGCGCACGGCCATCTCTTTTTCACGCGCCGCCGCGCGGGTAAGTTGCAAGTTAATGACGTTGGCACAGGCGATCAGCAGCACGAAGACCACCGCGCATTCGAGCACCAGCAGCGTGCGCCGCATGTCCGGTCCCATGTCCTCAACCGAAAGCGGGAAGACCGACGAGCGCCACGTGCGGTCCAAATCGGGGTACTTCTTTTCCAGGTTGGTTGCGATCAGCGCCATCTCGGCCCGCGCGCGGCCTAGCGATACGCCCGGCTTCAACCGCGCCAATACGTACAGGCGGCGCGCTGTCAGAGCTGTCTCGTCGCGTTGCGGATCGATATCCGCCGGCACAAAAACTTCCGGCTTGATTTCTTCCATGCCGCCGCGAAATGACGGCAAGTGAAACTCGCGCGGCAGGACGCCGGCGATCGCATAGTTGGCGCCGTTGATCGCTATGCTCTGTCCCACCACGCGCGGGTTTCCGCCGAAGCGCCGCTCAAAGAGGGGGTAACTCAGCACCACCACGCGATTCCGGCCCGGCGCGGATTCCTGCGCCGTGAACGTGCGGCCCAGCATTCCGGGCACACCCAGCAGATCGAAGAAGCCCGGCGACACTGGCGCCGCGACCACCTGCTCCGGCTTATCGCCACCGGTCAGATCGAGGCTGCCGTAACGGAAGAAGGCGATCTGCTCGAATACGTGATTCTGATCGCGCCATTCGAGGAAATTGCGCAGGCAGGTCTGGACGCGTTCGGCCACCAGGCTATCGAGCACCGGGTTCGCTTCCCACACCATCACCAGCCGCGCGGGATCGCGGAACGGCAACGCGCGCAGCAGCATGGCATCGAGCACCGAGAAGATCGCCGTATTGGCCCCGATGCCCAAGGCCAGCGTCAGGGCGGCTGCCATGGTGAAACCCGGATTCTTGCGCAGTACCCGCAGCGCGTATCGCATACGATTCACGACGGATGCGCGCCTGATCCGTTAGCGCGCGCCCTGCCAGCCGTTGTAACATCAGATCGATTTGCGTTTCAATAAATGGGTTGGTTTGCCTTTGTTGGCCGGGATGGCATCGCTGTTCCTGATCGCCAACCGCGCCGCGTCGCGCGGGTTCTTCCAGGCCGATGAATTGGACAGCATCAGTTGGACGCGGCACACTCCGTTGGCGGTCTTTGCCGCAGATCTGGCGAGCCCGGTCTACAACGCACGCAACTTCCGTCCGGTCGGCCACTTCTATTTTCGAGTGATGAGCCGCGCCTTCGGGCTCGATTTTTCGCAGTACCTGCTGCCATTGCACCTAATCCATCTGCTGAATGTGTGGCTGCTGTGGCTGGTGCTGCGCAATCTGGGCATGTCTCGGTACGCAGCCTCGGCGGGCGCGCTCTTCTTCGCGTTTCACATGGCCGTGTTCGACGTGTACTGGAAGCCCATGTACGCTTTCGACCTGTTCTGCGCCACGTTTTGTTTGCTCAGCATCCTGGCGTGGATCAAGCGGCGCTTCCTGCTGTCGTTCGCGGTGTTCTGGCTGGCGTACAAATCGAAGGAGCTGGCAGTGATGCTGCCAGCCGTGCTCGCCTGCTATGAGCTGTGGCGCGGCGATCGGCGATGGCGGCCGCTCGTGCCATTTGCGCTTGCCTCGCTCTCATTCGGATTGCAGGGCATCCTGCGGAATCCGAATCACGGGAATCAGTACGCCTTCTATTTCACGCCAGCCGCGCTGGCCGCCGGCACTTCGTTTTATACGCGCGCGCTGGGCGTTGCGCCTTTGCTGCCGGCAACGGTTCTGGTTTGGCGCGACCGTCAAGCATGGCTCGGCATCGCTATGGCCGCGCTCTTTTTCGCACCGCTGCTTTTTCTACCAGGGCGCCAATACAGCGCCTATTGCTATCTTCCGCTGATCGGCGTGGCTATGGTGTTCGCCGCGTTGGCCGCTACGCGCTATGGTCTCCTCGCGGCGATGTTTCTGGCCGCCTGGCTGCCGTGGAACTACGCCGCCCTGCGTCATTACCGCATCGACAAACTGGCGCGCGACAACGAAACGCGAGCCTACGTCGCACAGTTACAGAACGCCGCATCATCGCTCGCCGGGATACCGGTCTTCATCTATCGCGGCCTTCCACCGGGATTGCCGCAGTGGGGCGCGGATAGCGCCCTGCACTACGTGCTGGGCGATCACGGCGAGCGGCTCTACTCGTTCGACGCTCCCGGGGCCGGGGAGCTACTGCAATGCCCGGCAGTCGCCACACTCACGTGGGCCGAACGTTGCCGCAAACTGCGGATTCTTGCCCGCACACCGGAGACCCCGGACGCCACGTACCTGATGATGAATGAGCGCACACCACCATGGCAGTTGGTCCGCGGCTGGTATGGCCTCGAGAACGGTTACCGTTGGACGGCGCCCGAGGCCAATGCCCGCCTCTATCGCACGCCGCGCGCCACGCAATTCGAACTGGTCCTGAATGTAGGACAGCAATCGCTCGCAGAACGCCGCGACTGCCATGTGAGCCTCAACGGCGTGCCGCTCGCCAACGCCCGGCTGACCGAATCCGGCATCCGCATCCTGCGCTGGCCGCTGCCGCCGGGCTCACCGGGAACCGTGGACGCGGAGTTTCGCGTGCAGCCGATTGAGGTCCCGGGACGCGACCGGCGCCCGCTCGGCTTGGCGGTGATGTCCTTCGGATTCCTGCCTTCGGGGCGTTAAACAGTGCATGCTACAATCAGGATCGAAACCTCTGCTATTTAAGGAAGTCCCCGATGGCAATTGACAACGATGTCACCCGCCGCGATTTTGTGAGAACCGCCGGCGCCGTTTCGGCCGTGGCCTCCGCCCTTCCCGCTGTGGGCGCGCCTTTCATTCAGAAGGTGCGCGCGGCCAACGAACAGGTGCAATACGGATTCATCGGCACCGGCAGCCGCGGCAACTACCTGCTGAAGCATCTGCACGAGACCGACCTTGGCCGCTGCGTGGCGGTGTGCGACAACTGGAGCGTCAACCTGGCCAAGGGCGTCGCTACCGCGGGCAACAACCCGGCCGCTTACGCCGACTATCGTGAGCTGCTGGCGCGGAAAGACATCGACGCGGTGCTGATCGCCGTGCCGCTCTACGAGCACTTCCCCATCACCAAGGATAGTCTGGAGGCGGGCAAGCACGTCTTTTGCGAGAAGAGCCTGGTGCACAAGGCAACGGAAGTGCACGAACTGCGCGCGCTGGTGGCAGAGCATCCCAAACAGGTGATGCAAGTAGGTCTGCAGCGCCGCTACAGTCTCTTCTACCAGACGGCCAAAGACATGATCGCGCAGGGTGTGCTTGGCAACGTGACGCACATTCGCGGACAGTGGCATCGCAATTCCGATCAGCGCCGGCCCATCCCGGATGAATACAAACCGCCCAAGGCCAGCCTCGCGGTCGAGCAGCAGTGGGACCGCAAAATCAACTGGCGCATGTACCGCGAGTACGCGGGCGGCAACACAGCAGAGCTCGCCTCGCACCAGATCGACGTGGCCGATTGGATGTTCGGGGCCACGCCGGAGTACGTGATCGGCGTGGGCGGCATCGACACATTCAAAGACGGCCGCGACACTTACGACAACATCCAGTTGATTTACGTCTATCCCAACGGGCGCAAGCTGCTCTACAGCTCGATCAGCACCAGCTCGCACCTGGATCTGTTGCAGGCACAGCGGCAGGAGTTTGGCGAAGTGATCATGGGCACGGCCGGCGCGATCGAGATCACTATCGGCGACGACCGCAATCCGGCCACCGCGCTGTGGTATCGGGAGCCCAAGCCCGTCTCCGCGCCGGTGGTAAAGAAGGGCGACGAGAAGAACGCGGCGGCGCAGGCCGGCGCGACCATGACCACGGCAGCGGCTTCGCGCGGCATTCCGCTGCTGTTGCCGAAGGACTCGCAGATGGCCAGCGATTCGTTTCTGACGCGTGAAGCCAAATTCGCGCGGCGCTGGCTTTATAGCAAGGGCATCATGGTGCCGGAAGAGAATACGAACCCGGTGACCGTGGAGCTCGAACAGTTCTTCATGTGTTGCAAAGATCCAGTCAACCGCAAGCCCAAGTCCAACCTGGAAGTGGGACTGAACGATTCCACCGCGGTGATCCTATCGAACATGGCGATGGACGAACATAGGCGCGTGGATTTCAGCGAGATGCAGACGCTGGGCCTCCCAGGACAGACGCAGGCGAAGAAAAAGGCGTAACCTATCGCGCGGTCTAGGTGGCGCCGTGAGAGCGCTCAAGACAATTGGGGTGGTCCTGCTCGGTTGCGTATTGGCACTAATCCCCTTGTCAATGGCCTTTTTCTACTACATGAGCCTTGGCGACCTGGTGTCCGCTCCGCCTGGGGGCAAGTCACAGTCGCTTTCTCACGGAGTCCGCAGGTACGCCGAGTGATGTCTGAGATCTGCCAGTCGTCCCTTTTGAGAAACGAACTGGCGCCGGAGCACTACAAGCTCGACTATAAGGAATTAGTAGCCGCTGGCTCGCTAGCACGCGTTCCGGATCAAACTCCCGTAGTGGTCATCGAATCCGCGGGGACTTTTTCGGGCACGCTCGCGACTTTCACTTTTCAGACGCGGACCATTTAAGGGGAGGCAAGCCTGGGCCTGCCCGAACGCGCTGACGCTCCGCCATGCTTACCCATGAGCTTCTGGCATGCTGCCCAAGCTCGAACAGTTCTTCATGTGTTGCAAAGACCCGGTCAATCGCAAACCCGATTTATCGAACCTAACGTAGCGCGCGCCATTTTTTTTGATAAACTCTCTTCAGCCGGTTTAGAAGAGGAGGGTGGTGCTGTGTCGTTCAAGGCCGTCTGCGCGTGCGCGCCGTTATACCTGGTTAGCGTCATTCTGGCGCAACCTCAACCCGCCACCTTCAGCCATCCGAAGCAATATCCGGCCGGCGTTGCGCCGGTCACCGCAGCCATGGGCGATTTCAATGGTGACGGTAAACCTGACTTAGCCGTAGCCGACGAAACCGGCGGTAACCTCAATATCCTACTTAGTAACGGCAGCGGCTTTGACGCGCCGGTTAGTTATCCCATCGTCGAGGCTAAGTCGGTTGCGGTGGCGGATTTCAACGGCGACGGCATACTGGACCTTGCCGTGGCGGGCAGCGTATCTGTCTATGTCCTGATCGGGAATGGAGACGGGACATTTCAGCCGCCCGTTAGTTTGGGCGTCGAGGGCCAATATGTCGCCGTGGGCGACTTCAATGGCGACGGTAACATGGATCTCGCGATCGCGGATAAGAGCATTCTCGTCCTGCTGGGAAACGGCCACGGCAGCTTCGGTTCGCCGATCGCATCCAATGCGGGTTATCCGGTACTGACTCTGACGGTTGGAGACTTCAACAATGATGGCAAGCCGGACTTAGCGGCCGGGATCAGCGTTTTGGGCGACGGAGCCTACCCGAATTACTGGGTGGCGACGCTTTTGGGCAACGGCGACGGGAGTTTTCAATCTTCGCAAATGCCCGAAGGTTTGGGGACGCCCTGTTGCGCCCTCCCCGCGATCTTCGCGTACGACGTGAACCGTGATGGCAATCTCGATCTGCTGGAGGCGGGCGGGCAAAACGGCGTTGAGGTTGCGCTGGGCAATGGCGACGGGACCTTTCAGCCGGCTGCCTACTATTACGGCGAGGCGGAGGCGGTTTCGATGTGCCTGGCCGATGTAAATGGCGATGGACTGTTGGATCTTATCACCGCAAACAGCGGGAACAGTGTATCCGTGCTTTTAGGCAATGGCAAAGGAAGCTTTCAACTGAGTACTAGCTACGCGGCGAACGATGCGCCCGTCTGGATCGGCATCGCGAATTTCGTGGGAAGTGGGCCGGGCGATTTGGCCGTATTGAATCACAACGGCTATGTGACATTGATCCCCCGTGCACCGGGGGGCGCCTTTCAGTCGCAACGTAGCCTCGACTTTACCGAAGGTCTCGCGGGGGCGCCCGTGTTGGCCGACTTCAATGGCGACGGGAAACTGGACGCCGCCGTGATCGGCTATCCGGCGATCGAGATCGCCTTGGGCGAGGGGAATGGCAATTTTCACGCGGGCAGTCCTGTCATAGCCGGACCCGATCCGTTGGCGATGGTTACCGCCGACTTCAATGGCGATGGTAAGGCCGACCTGGCAGTTACTGACATGGTGACTAACCTGGTTTACATTCTTCCGGGCAAGGGCGATGGCACATTTTCCGCAGGTCCGTCTTATGCGGTTCCAGCTAACAGCATCTCGATAGCTGCGGCCGATTTGAATAGCGACGGGATTACTGACCTGGTGGTACAGGGGTACGCGACAGGTAGTCCGTCGAATCACTACATCACGCAGGTATTTCTCGGGACGGGCGGTGGAACCTTCGGCAATCCGCTCACAGTCACTTCCACGGCAGCGATTAGCGGTCTGGTGGTTGGCGACTTCAATGGCGACGGCATTCCCGACCTGGTCCTAGGCGGCAATTATCGAGGGGCTGGGAATCCAATCTATCCGGCGCTGTGGTTGGGAAACGGCAACGGCACTTTTCAAGGCCCCATCACGTTTTACACCGGATCTGAAAGCTGGCCAATCCTCGCCGCAGACTTCAATGGCGATGGCAAACTGGACATGGCGGTGATTACCGACGAGGGCGATCTGGTGGTGTTGTTAGGCAATGGGAACGGGACTTTCCGAACGGGACAGACGATCGTGGTTTCCGGCAGCGCGGTCGCGGCCGATGTGAATGGTGATGGGCGCCTCGACCTCGTATTCGGCACGACGCACACGTTCGTATTCTACTTGGGCAATGGCGACGGCACTTTCGTCCAGCAAGCAGGCCAGACCCCCCGCGTGGGCTTTGATGGAATTCCGGCGGCCGGCGATCTCAACAACGACGGCAAACCCGATCTGGTCTCCAGTCAGACGCTCAGCCAAACGGGGACCGGGTGGGTAAACCAGGTATCCGCCATCATCAACACGACGGCGCCCGTCCATTGACGGCGTTCCAGGTCATGTCAGCGGGTTGCAGGCGGTGCGCGCGGCAGTAATCGATATACAGACCGTAGTAACTCGTGGTGATATAATCTGACTCGCTAAATCCTAACAGATGGGTGGTGTGGTCAATCCACGCTCCGGAGCCTTCCAATTCCAGGTACACGCCGATGGGCGTCTCGTCGAGCATCGCCACACCCGTTTCTCGCGGCCGCTGGTATTCCGTACGGTACTTCTCGTAGCGGAACCTGGCAACAAAATCAAGGCGGCTGAGTATCACCGTCAATTTGTGCGAATCCGCAATGTCTAGCTCGAGTTCTTCGCGGTCTTTGAACTTACCGGCGGTTTCGGCGCCTTTGTAAGTCACCACATGATGCGCACCGGCTTGACGTACGCGCAGCAGCCGTCCGGTGCGGCGCAGCGCGCCACGCCTGGTGTCGAACAGCGTATTCGACTCGAAAATGCGGCGCTTCGAGATCCGGAAGCCAGCCATGCGCAGCAACCGGCGTCCGGTGGCGGCATCCGGCAGCGCCAGCTTGATCTCGATTTCGCGCGATCCGGTGCCGCTTATAGTTTCCTCCCGATGATGGCGTAGTCCAATCCGCCGAAGAACGCGTCGCGGAAATCGTCCGGTAGACTGGCCAGCGCGGGCATGGATTCGACGGCGGGCGACAACCGATGTACCTCGATACCGCCCAATCCGAACTCCTCCATGTAGAACGACAGCAGGGCGTGGGGCACTGGACGGGCGTGTGTCGGATCGATGTAAAAGTGACTGGCGAAAATGGCCAGACATTCCGGATTGGGCGTCTCGATCGCCAGCACGCCGTCGCGCTGCAGGCATCGAGCGGCCAGCCTGATCATCTCGGGCAGCCGCTCCGGCGGCAAATGCTCCACCACCTGCGAGCAGAAGATGCCATCCAGCGAGCTGTCGGGCTGCGCGGCAAGATACGCAAACAGATCGGCCATTTCCGCTTCGAGCCCCTTCTGCCGGCACCAATCAATCGATTCCTGGCTCAGATCGATGCCGTGCGCGGCCACGCCGGCGTCCCGCATCAGTTCGAGAAATTCACCCCGCCCGCAGCCGATATCCAGCACCTCGCGACGCCCTGCAAAAAACGGCAGATAGAACCGCAGGCCCTTTTTGACGTATTCCTCGGAGCCGCGGAAGCGCTCGGCGAAACGGCCGTAGTCGAACGCGGGCTGCGCGGGCGCAGGTTGGGGTACGGGCGCAATTGGCGCGGCCACGGGCGCCGGTGCGCTCGCCGCGCGTTGCCGGATCAGCCGTAATTCGGAATGGATCAGGTGATCATAATCCTTGCGCACGCGCTCCAGGTCGGCCCACAAGCGCTTTTGGATGTCGACGCCGTAGCGGTCGAGTGCGGCCTCATAATCGGCATGCTGCAACTTGATCTGATCCCGGATGAAAGCCTCGTTCTGACCGGTGCGATGCTGGAATGCCGCGTTCAGTTCCGCCAAGCCGCGCAACAGCTTCGTCTCATTGACAACCAGCCGGTGCTCCCACTCGTGGCGCCACTCGGCCCAGTGCGCGCGCGTGTCTCTCAATTCCTGAATCTCGCCGCGCATGCGTTCGGCATCGGCCAGGATGCGGCGAAACTCTTCGAGTGCTTCGAGCGTCGACTGCACGCACACCATAACGTTATGGTTGAATTCCACCTGCTCGCGGATGTGCCAGTCGAGGGCGCGCGCCACCGTTTTCTTGACCGTCTGAATCAGCCAATTGAGGAGCCCGCCGGCGCGCGGATTTACCGTACCGATGGCCGCCACCTTGGCCTCGGCGGCATCGCGGGCGTGCAGCAACGGCATCAGGTCCGGCAAGCATGCAGCGGGCGCGCCGTTCGGATGGCCGGCTCGCACGCGCTCGCGCACCTCCGCCAAAATAGCCGTCAATTCATCGCTTTCCACGTTTTGCGCTCCAGGTAGCCGTGATCTTGGAATGCAGCCCGCCGCGCGGCGTGAATTCCCCAACGACCGTGGCGCTCACCGGCTTGGCCGCCGCTACGACGTCGCGCAAGAACCGGTTCACGACATTCTCGTAGAAAATCCCCAGATTACGATACGCCAGCAAATACATTTTCAGCGATTTCAGTTCCAAACATTTTTTGTCGGGTACGTAGCGCAGGGTCAGCTTGCCGAAATCCGGCAGGCCGGTCTTGGGACACACGGAGGTGAACTCCGGAATTACGATCTCGACCTCATAATCGGGAAACTGATTGGGCCAGGCATCAATCTCGGGCAGCACAGCATCAATGCCGGCTGCGGCGTGTTCATCGGTATAAGCGGGTTTCATGGTTATGTTGCGAGAGCCTTCGCAAGCAGGTCGAGGAACATGCCGACGTCCGCCACTACGCCGACGGCCTGGCCGGTGCCGCGATCGCTCACCTTGGTGGCCACGGCCGGGTTGATATCCACGCACACGATCTTCACCCAACTGGGCAGCATATTGCCCGTGGCGATCGAATGCAGCATCGAGCCGAGGCACAACACCAGTCCCGCGCCCTGCAACTGGCGGGCGTACGCGTCCTGCGCCGCGTTCATGTCCGTGATGGTATCGGGCAGCGGACCATCGTCGCGCAAACTGCCGGCCAGCACGAACGGTACGCCGGCGCGCACGCATTCGTATAGAATGCCGCTCTGCAGGCGCCCGCTCGTGACCGCCTGTACGATGCCGCCCGCGTGGTAGATCGTGTTGATCGCGCGCATGTGGTTGCGATGGCCATGTTCCTCCTGGCGGCCATCAGCCAAACGCACGCCCAGCGACGTGCCCAACAGCGCGGCTTCGGCATCGTGTACGCCGAGCGCGTTGCCGCTGAGCAGGGCGTGGACGAATCCGCCGCGGATGAGCGCCGCCAAGCCCTGTACGCCGCCGGTATGGACTACCACCGGTCCGGCGACCACCACCACCTTCTGCTTCTGCTCGATGGCCTGCCGGATCAGCGCCGCGGTTTGCCGCACCGCCGTTTCCACCTGCCGCTCCGACGAGATGCCATTCGACATAAACGCGAAGGCCAGGCGGTCGCGCTCTTTCGATTCGGGCGCCACGCGGATGCCGCGCATTCCCACCACCACCTGATCGCCCGCACGGATATCGCGCAACCGCCGGCACCAGGCGTGCCCATCGGCGACCACCAGCAGGGCATCCATACGCTGATTCTCCACTTCAATCCATTGCTGCTGGTGCCGGACAAATGTGCGGTGATTGGTGGACGAGTAGAAATCTTCGGGAGCGCAGCAGTCGCGTTCTACGGTGCGCAGGACGGCATCGCCGGAATCTACAGCGGAGCAGCCCAACTCCAGCAGATCCGCCAGCAGGTGCGCCATCAACTCGGCGGTCGGCGTTTCCACTTTCAGGCGCAGGTACGATGGATCGCTGTTGGTGCGTCCGATGCGAAACTGCTCGACTTCGAAGCGGCCATGATGTTCGACCACTTTATCGAAGATGTTCTCCATCACGTGGGAGTCGATCAGGTGGCCTTGCGCCTCGACAACTTCCTGTAGATGCATCAAGATTTATTGTCATGCGGAGCAACCCGGCTTGACAAGCGGGGTGCCGCTGTCCGACAAAGGAATCTCGCATGAAATTGCTAGTCCCGATCCTCGGCGCAGTGCTTCTGGTGATCATCCTTTGGGATGGCTTCGAGGTAATTATCCTGCCGCGGCGCGTGGCGCGCAGGTTACGGCTGAGCCGGATTTACTATCTCTCCACCTGGACGGTCTGGTCTTTTCTGGCGCGGCGCGTGCGCTCGCCCCGGCGCCGCGAGCGCTATCTGAGCTTTTACGGACCGCTCTCGCTGTTGTTCCTGATCATCGTATGGGCCACTGGCATGATCGTGGCTTTCGCTATGATCCATTGGGGCGTCGGGCCGTGGCAGATCAGCTTTCATGAAAGCCTGTTTTTGAGCGGCGCCAACTTCTTCACGCTCGGCATGGGCATTCCGCACACCCGCGCCGCGCGCGGTGTCGTGGTTCTCGAAGCCGGCACGGGCTTCGGCTTCCTTGCGTTGGTGATCGGCTACCTGCCGGTACTCTATCAGTCGTTTGCGCGGCGCGAGACCAACATCCTGCTGCTCGATTCGCGGGCCGGCTCGCCGCCCACCGCGGCGGAGCTTCTCCGGCGATACGCCACCGGGCACGGCCTGGCGGCCATCGACGAACTGCTGCGTGAATGGGAGATCTGGTCGGCCGATCTGCTGCAGACCTACATCTCGTATCCTGTACTGGCATATTACCGCTCGCAGCACGATAATCAATCGTGGCTTGCCGCCCTGACGACGATCATGGATGTCTGCGCGGTGATCATCGCGGGCATCGATGATCTGCCGCCGTGGCAGGCCCGCCACACGTTTGCCATGGCACGCCACACGGTCGTGGACCTGGCGCAGATCGTCAACGCGCCGCCCCGCCCGCCGGCCCAAGACCGCTTGCCGCCCGAGGCTCTCGCACAATTCAAAGCCGGCATGGCGGCCGCCGGCGTCTCCCCCACCAGCGCCGCCGAATTCGACGCGCGCCTGGCCCAGGTGCGGCGCTTGTATGAATCTTACGTCTACGCGCTATCGCAGCGCTTCATCCTGGCGCCATCCACCTGGATGCGCGTCTCGAACACCTTCGACAACTGGCGTACCAGCGCTTGGGAACGCAGCTCCTCCGGCCTGCCGGGATCATCCCTGTTCGATGACGGCGGGGACGTGCACACGTAATGGAACGGCTAATATGGAATCTGATTTTGACAAATCGCGCAGGCGCGTTATTATTTGAGTTACTCCCCCGATAGGATCCCTGAAAACCTGTGAACTCTGAGCCCATTATTCTTCGTACGGAACTGCCTGGAATCGAACGACACGCGCAGGGCAAGGTGCGCGACGTCTACAGTGTGGACGGACAATTGCTTATTGTCGCCACCGATCGTATCTCGGCGTTTGATTACATCCTGCCCACCGGAATTCCGGACAAAGGCCGGGTGCTGACACAGCTCTCCATTTTCTGGTTCGACTTCCTCCGCGACGTCACGGCCACGCATTTCGTGACCGCGGATGTGGACCAATATCCGGCGGCACTGCGCCCTTTCCGCAGCCAATTGGACGGCCGCTCCATGCTGGTGAAGCGCGCGCAGATGGTGGAGATCGAATGCGTAGCGCGCGGCTATCTGGCCGGCTCCGGCTGGAAGGAATACAAATCGCACGGCACGGTGTGCGGGATTCCGCTTCCTGCCGGCCTGCGCGAAAGCGATCGGCTGCCCGCGCCGCTGTTCACGCCGTCCACCAAGGCGCAAACCGGCCACGACGAAAATATTTCGTTCGAAAAGATGTGCGCGCTGGTGGGCGCCGATCTGGGAGCGCGGCTGCGCGATCTCACGCTTGCGATCTATTCCCGCGCGGCGTCCTACGCTGAGACAAAAGGCGTGATCATCGCCGACACCAAGTTCGAGTTCGGCTTCGTGGATGGCGCACTGGTGCTGGGCGATGAAGTGCTGACACCGGATTCTTCGCGCTTCTGGCCGGCGGAGAGCTATCGGCCCGGCGGCGCGCAATTCTCCTACGATAAGCAGTACGTCCGCGACTATCTGGAATCCATTCACTGGGACAAGCAGCCGCCCGCGCCATCTTTGCCCGATGAAGTCGCAGCCAAGACGAGTGAAAAATACCGCTTGGCATATCGCGTGCTTACGGGCAAAGACCTATGAACTGGCTCGACATCCTGCTGCTGATCTTACTGGCAGGGTCGGTGGTCACCAGTTTCTCCACGGGTTTAGCGCGCGAGGTAGTGGGACTGATTTCGTTGATTGCCGCACTGGTCCTGGCGATTTGGTTCTACGGTTCGGCGGGAGCGTTTCTGCTTCCGTACGTGAGTTCGCCCGAGATCGCGCATTTCTGCGGCTTCCTGCTGGTATTCGCGGGCGTGCTGATCCTGGGCGGTATCCTGGGCCGCTTGCTGGCGCGGTTCATGAAAGTTGCCGGACTTTCTTTTGTCGACCGGCTGTTGGGCGCGGGTTTCGGATTGGTGCGCGGATTGCTTATCTCGATCGCCTTCGTGATGGCATTGCTGGCGTTTACGCCGGGCAAGTCGCCGCCGGGTGCGGTGGTGCATTCGCGGGTGGCGCCGTACGTGATCGATGCGGCGCGGGTGTGCGTGGCGATCGCGCCGCACGAGTTGAAAGAGGGTTTCCACAAGAGTTACCAGCAGGTGAAATCGATTTGGGGCAGCGCCCTGAAAAAGGGCATTCGGGAATTGCCGGATGCGGGGAAGGCATGAGATGAAGGAAAAGTTCGAAGCACTAGTGGAGCATCTGGTAGGCAACGGTTTTTTCCTGGAAGAGGTGGTGGAGTTACTGGAGAAAACGCTGATCGAAAGGACGCTGGAGCGCACGGGCGGTAACCGCTCGGCCGCCAGCAAGCTGCTCGGCATTCACCGCAACACGCTGCAGCGCAAGATGCTGGAGTATCATCTGGGCGCCCGCAAGGCGCGCAAGCCCGTGCGGGGCGAGGCGCGCTCGCGCCGGAAGATAGCTACGGCGTGAGGATGGATCTGCTGATTTTCGACCTGGATGGCACGCTGATCGACTCGCGGCGCGACTTGGCAAATGCGGGGAACGCCACTCGCCAGCACATGGGCATGCCGCCTCTCGATGACGAACGCGTGTGCTCCTACGTGGGTAACGGCGCGCCCGTCCTGGTGCGCCGGCTGCTTGGCCCGGACGCGAGCGAAGCCCAGATCCAGGAGGGGCTGGAGTTTTTTATCGAATACTACGGCGAGCACAAGCTCGAGTACACGACGCTGTATCCCGGTGTGCGCGAGGCGCTCGATCAGTTGCAGACCGCCGATGTGGGCATGGCCGTGCTCACCAACAAGCCAGTGCGGATCAGCCGCGCAATCTTGGAAGGATTGGGCGCGACTGGGTATTTTTTTCAGGTTTACGGTGGTAACAGTTTCGACTTCAAGAAGCCGAATCCTATCGGTGTGGTGACGCTGATGAAGGAAGCGGGCGCCGCGCCCGGGCGCACCATGATGGTGGGCGATAGCTCGGTCGATATTCAAACCGCACGCAACGCCGGCATTCAAGCGTGCGGCGTGACCTACGGCCTGCAGCCGGAATCGCTTAGAGAAGTGCCGCCCGACCTGCTCGTGGGGCGTATGGAAGAACTGGCGAATTGGGTCATCGGCGAGTCAGACTAGCTGCCGGCACTTCCACCACCAGTACTCGTTTCGGCCCTTTGCCGACCTTGATGCGCACCGCCTCGCGCTCCGTGTGCGTGTCGATGATTGAGCAATCGTTCGTGTCGCTGTTGCTGACCGCCGCGTATCTTCCGTCGGGTGAAATCGCGATCCAGTTGGGGCACTTGCCGACGTGGATAATCGGCGACGTTCTCTTGCTCGCCAGGTCATAGACGTAAACGCCGCTGTCAGCCAGACTGGTCACCCAAAGCTGCTTCCCGTCCGGGGTCAGCGCCAGACCGTGAGTTGGCGTGTTCACTTCGAGCGGGCAGTTGAGGGGCGGCGCCGGCGGTAGTTCCACGCGGCCGATCACCTTGCGGCTGGCAATGTCGGCGATCGCAAACCCGTGCAGATTGGTGAGCGCGGTGTACAGGGTTTTCCCGTCGCTCGATACCGCATAGGGACGCGGAATCCCCCCGACCGGCACTCTTGCGGAATATTCCATCGTCTGCAAGTCTACGACGTCAATTTCGTCGCTTCCCATCGAAGACACGTACATGTAGCGATCGCTGCCCGCGTTGAAGCAATTGTGCGGCATCTTGACGGGAAGCACCTTGCCGACTTTTCGCACCCGCATGTCGACGATGTCGACGCTGTTCCCGTCGCGAATCGGCACGCCGACATAATGGCCGTCGGGCGTGGCCGCGCACTCGTTGGGCCTGCCCGTTACCGCGAGGGTGTCAACGATTTTGCCGGTGAGTGTATCGATCGTCTTCAGGTTCTTCTCGCTCTCGATCGTGGTGAACAGCCGGCGACCATCGGCGGGCGCGCAAAGACCGTGCGGCTCATTGCCGACTTTGATTGTGTCCACTACCTGCAGCTTTCCCAGATCGATCACGCTGATATCGTCGCCCAGGCTGTTGTCGACGTACAGCAGCATCCGGGACGCGCCGCTGCCCGCCGCGCAAATTTCTGCAAGGAGCAGGGCGAGAGTCATAAATTGCAAAGTGATCCGCATGGTTGTCCTCTCCGGTGCTGGTTCGTAGTGTACACCCGGTGCGCGCACGCGCGGTGCTACCCTGATTGGCGAATATGATGGTGCGAGCGCGTTGGGCGCTGGCCTGGGCTGGTCTGGCAATCGCAGCCAGTGCGTGGGGCGCGGAGCGGGTCACCCTCTCGCTCGATGGAGAATGGCAGATTGAAGACAGTCTGGCCGCGGACGCTATGCCGCGCGAATGGCATCATCGCGTGCCGGTGCCGGGGTTAGCGCACCTCGCGCAACCTGGATTTGCGGACGTCGATCAGTTCGACAGCAAGGAAGTGATTTCGAATCGCGTGCGCAAGGGCGTTCTGCCCGAGTCGGCACTGGTGGAGAGTGCGGGCGTCCCGCATCAGAATCGCAATTATTTCTGGTACACACGGACTTTTCGCGTCCCGGCGCACAGGCTGGTGGCGATTCTGCGGATCGGCAAAGCGCAGTTCGGTACAGCCGTATGGCTGAACGGCCAGATGATCGGCGAGCATGCGGGCTGCTTCACGGCCGCGTATTTCGATGTGAGCCGTGCGATTGATTGGAGCGGCGAAAACCGCCTGGTAGTGCGAGTGGGCGCGCATCCTGGCGTGCTGCCGGTCGACTATCCCACGGGCAGCGATTTCGAAAAGAATCGTTGGACGCCAGGAATCTACGATAGCGTCGCGCTGCAGCTGAGCGATAATCCCGTGATCGAAAGCGTGCAGGTGGCACCGCACATCGACACGAGCGAGATCACGGTCCAGACCAGGGTGAAGAACTACGGGGCAGCGCCTGCGCGGTTCACGCTCGCGCAGCTGGTGCGCACATGGCGCGGCGGCCAGGATTCCGGGCATGCCGCGCTGCACGCGGAACTGGCGCCCGGCGAGGAAAGAACCTGGACGCAAACAGTCGCGATACCCGCGGCCGAGTTGTGGACGCCGGAGCATCCGTTTCTCTACATGCTCGAAACCGCCACTGGCGGCGATAGCGCCAGTACCCGCTTCGGCATGCGCGAATTCCGTTTCGATACGCCAACCCGCCGCGCGTATTTAAACGGCAAGATCTATTTCCTGCGGGGCTCGAACATCACGCTGCACCGCTTTTTCGAAGATCCGGCTTCGGGCGCGCTGCCGTGGAATGAAGCGTGGGTGCGCAAGCTGCTTGTCGATATTCCGAAGCAGATGCACTGGAACAGCTTTCGCTTCTGCATTGGGCCGGTGCCCGACAAGTGGCTGGAGATCGCGGACGAGGCTGGCCTGCTGATCCAGAATGAATTCTTCATCTGGACGGGAAGTCCGGATTGGGGCAAATACAGCCGGACTTGGAACGCGGACGAAATGATCCGCGAGTACGGCGAGTGGATGCGCGACAACTGGAATCATCCGAGCGTGGCGATTTGGGATGCGAATAACGAATCGCTCGATCCGATCTTCCGGGATAAGATCATTCCCGCGGTACGCGGCCTGGACCTTTCGAACCGGCCGTGGGAGAACAGCTACAACGGCGCAGTCGGGCCGAACGACCCGGTGGAGGATCATCCTTACCTGTTCCAGAAGGGCAGCGAGAAAAAGGATGAGAAGCCTTTCGAGGTGACGGAAATGGAAGGGCTGTCCGGTAGCGGCCGCGCGGGCAGCACGCCCACCGGGCACGCCATGATCAACAACGAATATGGTTGGCTGTGGTTGCTGCGCGACGGCACTCCCACGGAGCTAACGGGCAAAGTGTACGAGCATCTGCTGGGCGCGAATGCGAAGCCCGAGGACCGGCTGGCGCTGGATGCTTATCTACTCGGTGGACTCACCGAGTTCTGGCGCGCGCATCGCAATTATGCCGGCGTGCTGCATTTTGTGTATCTGACGGCTTGCTATCCCGGCGCATATACTTGCGACAATTTCCAGGACGTAGCCGCGCTCACGCTGGAGCCGCATTTCGCGGACTACCTGCGTGAGGCGTTCAAGCCCCTGGGCGTGTATCTGAATTTCTGGCAGCCCACGTTGAAGCCCGGCGCCGATAAGCGGATCGTCGTGATGGTGGTGAACGATGCGTACGAGGCCGCGCAAGGCAAGCTGGTGCTGACGCTGGAGCGCGAGAACGGTGAGCAGATCGCCCGCCAGGAGACCGCCTTCGCGGTGCCGGCGTTGGGCCAGCAGACCTATCCGATCGAGTTTCATGTTCCGCAAACGAGCGGAGCGTGCATTCTGAAGGCCGCCGCGTACGGCGGCCAGACGGAACCTACCATCAGCCGCCGCAAGGTGAAGGTCCAGGAATACGCACACTAAGCCGGACAGACTCCCATATGGAAAACGCCAACGATTCCAAGTACTCGCGCATCCTGCGACCCATGTATGCACGGCAATGGCTGCTCGGCCCAGCCCCGCGCCACTCGATCCCCGCGGAAGGCATGCCGCCCTCGACCGCCTATCATCTCATCCACGACGAGCTGATCGTGGACGGCAGTTCGCGTTTCAACCTCGCCACGTTCTGCGGCACGTGGATGGAGCCGGAAGCCAACAAGCTGATGGCCGAAACGTTCGACAAGAACATGATCGACAAGGACGAGTATCCGCAGACGGCCGAGATCGAGATGCGCTGCGTCCACATGCTGGCGGAGCTGTGGCACGCGCCGGATGCGCCGAACGTGCTGGGAACGTCCACGATCGGTTCGAGCGAAGCTTGCATGCTGGGCGGGCTGGCGCTGAAATGGGCATGGCGCGAGAGGATGCGCAAGTCTGGCAAACCGTGTGAAACGCCCAACCTGGTGTTGGGCACGAACACGCAGGTCTGCTGGCACAAGTTCGTGCGTTACTGGGATGTCGAAGAGCGCGCCGTGCCGATCGAAGGCGACAGCCTCGTGACGGATCCGGAGCGCGCCGCGGCGGCCTGCGACGAGAACACCATCGGCGTGGTTGCGGTGCTGGGCAGCACTTTCACTGGCGATTACGAAGACGTGGAAGCGCTGAGCGCCGCGCTCGATCGGCTGCAGGAGCGCACCGGCCTCGACATCCCGATTCATGTGGACGGCGCGAGCGGCGCGTTCGTCGCGCCCTTCCTGCAGCCGCACGTGCGCTGGGATTTCCGCCTGCCGCGGGTGAAGTCGATCAACACCTCGGGCCACAAATACGGATTGGTCTATCCCGGAGTCGGCTGGGTGATCTGGCGCGAGGTTTCGGATCTGCATCCCGATCTGATCTTCAACGTTGATTACCTCGGCGGCACCATGCCCACGCTGGCCATCAATTTCTCGCGGCCCGCCAGCCAGATCGTCGCGCAATACTATAATTTGATCCGGCTGGGCACTTCCGGTTATCGCGCCATTCACCAGGCGTGTCAGGACGTGGCGCTGCATCTGGCCAGCGAGATCGCGAAGATCGGGCCGTTCGCACTGGTCAGCCAAGGGACCGATCTCCCCGTGTTTGCGTGGAAGCTGAAAGAAGATGCGCATTGGTCGCTCTACGACCTGGCCGATCGGCTGCGCGATCGCGGCTGGCAGGTGCCCGCCTATCGCATGCCGGCGAATCGCGAGGACCTCGTTGTGCAGCGAGCGGTGATTCGCAACGGCTTCACCCGCGATCTGGCGGACATGCTGGTACGCGACATCCGGCGGCACCTGGACTGGTTCGCTTCGCAGCCCGGGCTGAAGCCAAAAATCGAGGGCGCGCAGTTCCATCACTAATGCGACTGATTCAACTCAACGGACCGGAAGGCCGGCGGCTCGGCAGAATCGAAGATGAACGCATCCGGCTCTGCGGGTCGTATCAATCAGTGCATGCATTGGCCAGCGCGGCGCTTGCATCCGGCCGTTCGCTGGACGCACAGGCCGAGCGGGATGTCACAACGACGTTGCTCGATTACCCCGCGATTTACGATGGCCGCGCAGCATGGCGGATCTTGCCGGCGATCGATCATCCCGATGAGCCCGCGCGCTGCCTGGTGAGCGGCACGGGACTCAGCCATATTCGCAGCGCCTCCAACCGGCAAGCCATGCATGCGGCGGGCGAGCAGCTTACCGACAGCATGCGCATTTATCTCTCGGGCCTCGAAGGCGGGCGGCCGGCGGCCGGCGCAGTGGGTGTGGCGCCGGAGTGGTTCTACAAAGGCACCGGCACAATCTTGCGCGCCCACAACGAGCCGCTCGACGTGCCGCCGTACGCCGACGACGGCGGCGAGGAACCGGAAATCGCCGGCGTCTACATCGTTGACTCGTCCGGCGCGCCGCGGCGCATCGGGATGGCGGCGGGCAACGAATTCTCCGACCATCAGCTCGAGAAGAAGAACTACTTATACCTGGCCGCGTCGAAGCTGCGTACCTGCGCCATTGGTCCGGAGTTAGTAACTGAGCCGGAATTCGACAGAGTTACTGGCGAAGTCGCGATTCTGCGCGGCAGCGAACGTATCTGGTCGAAAGCCCTGCAAACCGGTGAATCGGTGATGTGCCACAGCCTCGCCAACATCGAACATCACCATTTCAAGTTTGCGGCGCATCGCCGGCCCGGCGATGTGCACATTCACTTCTTCGGAGCGGACGCCTTCAGCTTCGGCGAAGGTATCCAGCTGGCGGATGGCGATGTGATGGAGGTGCGCTTTGAAGGCTTCGGCAAGCCTTTGCGGAACACGCTTCACGTGGAGACTGGGCCGGACTCGCTGGTCGCGGCTCGGCCGGTCTAACACCCTAATAGCTTACTTCTTCGCAGTAGTCAGCGCTTTGATAGCAGCCGGCAGATCAAAACGATCGGCCGGAATATCGGGGTTGTGTTTGACGGATTGAATCTTCACCAGGATATCGGTCCCGGGGAGTTTCTGTGCAACCGTATGGGGCGTCAGGATGCCACCCTCGTCACGATAATCGCTTAACCCGATCTCCGCGCTGGCCGTACCATCCGTAGTCGTTACGGGCAGAACAACCTTCAGCAGCAGGCCGGAGCTCTTATCGAAGTAACGAGTCTCCGCGCTACCCTCGTTCGGAGTGAGCACCACCTTGTAACAGGCTTTCCCGTCGACATTCTCGGTGCCCGCGAGTTCAGCTTTCTTGTAGAACTCGCGCCAGTGCGCCTCCATGTGCAGCGCGGCATTGCGCAGCGCCGTGGCGCGCTCATCGCCCTCTTTGAGGCGTGGCCCCTGCATCGCGTCCATAGCCCAGGCGATCGACCCATTGGTGCCTTCTTCGAATTTGCCTTGTTGGAACTCGACCACGGTGTACGATTTGTCGGGCGCGGCGCGATAACTCGTCAGCGATCCGCTCAGGCCCATGGACGTGATCTCCAGCGTGCCACTAGCCGCTTCGGATTTGACTTTTTCGTAAGCGGCCTTGCCGCCGGTGACTTCGATGTACCGGTCCATGATGGCTTCCGGTTTCATATCGTCGGCCGCGAATGCAAGGCCGGCCAACGCCAGATAAACTGAACACGCCAGGCGAAGACGAAGGCGCATCAAATTGTCCTTTCGACGCAGTTGCTAGTTCAAGTCTAGCGCCATTCGTGCGGAGCGACGGTTAGCGAGAAGGCCCGCGCCGGGCGCGGATCGGCTGCGCATCTTTGAGGGCAGCGCGGTCCAGCAGTGCGGCGTGCCGCCGCAAGCTGCGGGCGTGGCGTTGTAGGGACTCGGCGAGTTGCTCCAGGTCGCGGGCAATCGATTGCAGGCCTTCAGCATCGGTCGAATCGAACTCGCTTTGCCGCGGCAGGCGTATTACTTTGGTCATTGTGTTGTTAAGCGATCCAAAGGCAGACGAATGCAATCTCCGGGCCAAGAAGTTTGCGCCTCAAATGTTGAAGATTGGCAGTTTCCGTTGCCAGCCATGAGACGACGGATGAGAGACGGTCTCACGCCAGAGACCGGCGGAGGTGTGATTGCGCCCGCGCAAGCCAGCCGTTAAAGCGAAGCGCCGGCGGAGCATCTGGCGGCGCATTTTGTTCGGCCTCGCCGCTCTGGTGATCGCCGCTTATGCGCTCTGCGGCATTGCCCTGGTGGCGCTGAAATGGATCAACCCGCCCACCACCGTAGTGCAGATCGAACGCCGCAGCGAGGCGTTGATCCACCGCAAGCCCTATCGCAAACGGTACACCTTCGTGCCGTTGAGCCGCATCTCAAAAGAGCTGCAACACGCCGTGATTGCGTCGGAAGACGAGCGCTTTTACGAACACCATGGCATCGACTTTACGGAGCTGAATAAGGTGGTGGATAAAGATCTCGACCACGGCAAACTCGGCCGCGGGGCATCCACCATCACGCAGCAACTGGTGAAGAACATGTTTCTCTCAACCAGCCGGTCCGTCGTGCGCAAAGCCATCGAATTCACAGTTGCCCCGCCCGCCGATTTTATCCTCGGCAAGCGCCGCGAACTGGAGCTGTATCTCAACGTGATCGAGTGGGGTCCCGGAATCTACGGAGCGGAAGCTGCGGCCAATTATTACTATCACGTGCCGGCTGCACGCTTGGACCGCGAACAAGCCGCGCGCCTGGCGGCCGTCATTCCATCGCCGCTCACACGCAAGCCCGCGCGCATGAACGACCTCAGTGCAGACATCTTGGAGAAGATGCGGAATATGGGCTGGTGAAGCATGCTACGCCGCGCGCAGGGCATTCACCGCCGCGCCGATAATGGCCAAATCGGTGCTGCTGGCAATGGTCTCGAACAAGCTGCCCTGCAGCGGAGTCATCTTCACCATCTCGTGAATGTACTGCCCGATCAGCCCTAAATCGACGTAGCGTGAATTCGGGCCCATGATAAAGAACTTGCCGGGTCCATCCAGATGAATGCTGCTGGCTGAGGCGGCCGCCAGCGCGCGGTGCCAGCGTTTCACGAAGGTGCTGCAGCGCGCGTCGCCCTCGTGTGCCGCGGCGAAGACTTCTTCGGGCTCCATGTCGAGAAACCGCAGCCGCATGGCGCGATGCCCCATGATGCCTTCCAGGTGCCCCACGCCGCCGCAGCCGCAGAAGTTCTCCTTGGGATCGAGCGAGACCACCATGTGGCCGCCCTCCCAAACCCCTTCCACGCGCGGATAGCGCCCGAAGCCGACCCCGTCGCCGAGGTACCAGATGCGGATGAGCTTTTCCAGGTGGCCGCGAGTGGCGGCCACTCCGGCGGCGATCGCGTCGGCGTCGTTGAGGATCAGCACGGACGCTTTCAGACCGCCGCGGGCCAGGACGCCACACAGCACGGACTGAAACGCGAAGCCCTTGATCTGTTGCAGATTCGGCGCTTCCTCGACCACGCCATTGCGAATCACGCCGGGGAAGCCGACGCCCACAGTGTCGACCGGGCTCTCGCCCGCGCACAACAAAACCTGCTGTCCAATCAGTTCCGCGATCTCGTCCCCGGTCATCGTGCGGAGCGTCTCGGAATTCTCAGTCAGTTCGGGGAAGACCCGGATTGGGCCGGCGACCGCATTATTCTCCACCGCTCCCACCGCGATTTGCCGGGTCGCCAGAACGCCGATTGTTATCCCCATATGATTTCTCCAGTCTTACCACTCTTACAGCCGCGATAGCTTGTTCAGGCCGTTGAACGCGGCGGCCTTGTAACACTCGGCCAGGGTCGGGTAATTAAAGACAGTATCTACAAAGTACTCGACAGTGCCTTTCAGAATCATAACGGCCTGGCCGATGTGCAACAACTCAGCCGCGCCTTCGCCGATAATATGCACGCCGAGAATCTCCTTGGTTTCGCGATGGAAGATCAGCTTCAGCCGGCCGGTGGTGTCGCCGCGAATCTGTCCGCGCGCGATCTCGCGATAAAAGGCCACGCCCACTTCGTAGGGGACGTCTTCATCGGTCAACTGCTCTTCCGTCTTGCCGATAAACGATATCTCGGGAATCGTGTAGATGCCGTACGGATAAGTCGCCGGGTTCGAATGTACAGGAAGCCCAAGCGCGGTGGCCGCGGCAATGCGGCCCTGCTCCATCGAAACAGAAGCCAGGCTGGGGAAACCGATCACGTCCCCCACCGCGTAAATATTCGGTTGCTTAGTCCGATAAGATCCGTCCACCGGAATGCGGCCCCGGTTATCCGCCTCCAGCCCCGCGGCGGACAGATTGAGATCCTCCACATTGCCCTGGCGGCCAACGGCGTAAAGCAGCGCGTCACCCGAGATTTTTTTCTTGCTCATCAGATTCGCGACCACGCCGGTGGGTGTGGCTTCCACGCTCTCCACTTCTTCGTTCAGCCGCATAGTCACGCGGTGATCGCGCAAATGGTACGACAGCGCTTCGATAATCTCGGCGTCGGCGAACTCCAGCAGGCGCGGCCGCTTTTCCACCAGGATGACGCGCACGCCCAGCGCCGCGAACATGCACGTGTACTCGACGCCGATAACACCACCGCCCACCACGATCAGGATTTTGGGGATGTCCTGCATCTCCAGAATCTGATCGCTGTCGATAATCGTGCGGCCGTTCAAGGGAACCTTCGAAGAGACGGCCGGCTTCGTCCCGGTGCCGATGATGATGATGCCGGCTTCGTAATCTGACACGCCGCGGCTGCTCTCTACGCGCACGTGGGTGGGATCCATAAAACGCGCCGTTCCGTAGATTACTTCAATTCCGTTACGCGATAACTGGGCCTGCGTAATGTCCGTTTCCGTCTTGATCACGTGCTGCACGCGGAAGCCCAGGTCCGCCATGCTGATCTTTTCTTTCACGCGATAGCTGACGCCGTAAATGCCCTGATAATTGAAACCGGACAAATGCAGCACGGCCTCGCGCATCGTCTTGCTCGGAATCGTGCCCGAGTTGATGCAGGTGCCGCCAACTACTTCGCGCCTTTCGACCAGGGCAACGCGCTTCCCGGATTTGGCGGCCTGGATGGCCGCGCGCTGCCCGGCCGGACCGGAACCGATGACGATCAGATCATAAGTTTGCATAGCGGGTCGGGGTGCTCATCCATCTTACCGGATTTCCAATCGGCCGCCGCTTCCGAATGGAAGAATTTCGCGCCCACCCGCCACCTTCCCGGCCCGATGGTAAATTGTCACTGTGATCGTCGCTGGAGTAGATTTCGGGACGCTGAGCGTCCGCGTGTCCATTTTCGATAGCGCCAAAGGACGGCTGGGATCGGCGACCGGCGAGTATCCGCTGGCGCGTAAGAAAGACGACCCGGACCATGCCACGCAATCGCACCGAGACCACATGGCCGCGCTGGCCGTAGCCATGCGCAGCGCGCTCGCGGCGGCGGGCGTGAATGGCGCGGAGGTCGCCGCTTTGGCGCTCGATACCACTGGATCGAGCGTGATTCCAGTAGACGAACATCTGGAACCGCTGGGCGATTATTACCTTTGGTGCGACCATCGCGCCAAGGGCGAGGCTGCCGAAATCACCGCTGCCGGACGGCGCGAGAAGCTCGAAGCCCTAGCATGGTGCGGCGGAGTGTATTCCTCCGAGTGGGGCTTTTCAAAACTGTTACATTGGCTGCGCCACAACCCCGGCAAGCGCGCGCACATGGCCACGGCGCTGGAGCACTGCGATATGGTGGCGGCGGTGTTGTGCGGCATTACCGATCCGCGCCAGGCGCCGCGCAGCATTTGTGCGATGGGGCACAAATGGATGTGGAACCGCGAACTCGGCGGCCTTCCGCCGGACGAATTTCTCGAGAGAGTCGATCCGCTGATGGCAGGCGTGCGCGCGAAGCTCGACGGCCGCTATGCGACATCGGATCAGATTGCCGGGCATCTGTCGCCAGAATGGGCCGCGAAGTTGGGGCTGCGTGCGGGCATTCCGATCCCTGTGGGCGCATTCGATGCGCATTGGGACGCCATCGGCGCGGGTGTGCGCGAAGGCGACGTGGTGAACGTGGTGGGTACGTCCACCTGCATCATGGCCATCGCGAAGCATGTGGACCTGATTCCGGGCGTCTGCGGCGTAGTGAAAGGCTCGATCCACCCGGCATACTTCGGGATCGAGGCCGGCTTGTCGGCAACCGGCGATATCTTCGACGCTATTGCGCGCCGTGCTGGATCAACGGTGGCGGCGTTATCGCAGGGCCTCGCGGACTATCGCGGCGGACAGACCGGACTGCTCCGCCTCACTTGGGACAATGGCGATCGCACGGTGCTGGTGAACGCGGAACTGGGCGGCGTAACGCTCGGCTGGAATCTGACGCATACTGCGCAGGACGAGCTGTTCGCCGCGATCGAAGGCACCGCCTTCCATACGCGCGTGATTTTCGAACGCATGGCCGAGCACGGCGTCGAGATCCGGCGCGTGATCAACGGCGGCGGCATTCCGCAGAAGAACGAAACACTGAACCGCGTTTATGCGAACGTGCTGAACAAGCCCGTGCTGGTGCCGGAAGGCGATGTCACCAGTCTGGGTTCGGCAATCATGGCGTTCATGGCTGCGGGCGCGTTCGACACGATCGAGCAGGCGCAGCAAGCGCTGTGCCCGCCATTCCGCACGATCGCGCCGGATGCGCGGGCCAATGCGGCCTACGAGCGGCTCTACCCTTTGTATCGCAAGCTGTATTTCGGTTTCGGCGGCCCGGGCGCGGAGGCGGTCGCGATTGGTGATGTGCTTCCAGTGCTGCGCCGGTTGGCGGCGGAGGTTCGACAATGATCCACACCCGACGTGATTTTTTGCGCACGGCAGCGGCTGGCTTGGCTTCCGTGCCGGCTTTGCGCTCGGCCGCCAACGAAGACGTGATCGAGGTTCTGGTCGAAGAACCGATCGCCACGATTGCACCCACGATCTATGGCCACTTCGCCGAGAATCTGGGAGGCGTGATTTACGACGGCATCTGGGTGGGTGAAGATTCGCTAGTGCCCAATATCGGCGGCATTCGCAAGCAACTGGTGGAAGCGTTTCGGCGCATCCACCCGCCGGCGGTCCGCTGGCCGGGCGGGTGCTTCGCCGATAGCTACGATTGGCGCGACGGTACGGGACCGCGCAACCAGCGTCCGCGGCGCACGAATTTCTGGCTAGGCGCGCGGGAATGGGGCAAAAATAGGCCCCACTCCGGCCCGCAAATCTACGATCCCAACCAGTTCGGCACGGTAGAATTTGGGCGATTCTGCAAGCTCTCCGGCGCGCAGCCGTACATCGCGGCGAACATGCGCGGCATGACCGCGCTCGAGTTCGACCGCTGGGTGGAGTATTGCAATTCGCCGGCGGGCTCGACCACCCTGGCCGATCGGCGCGCCGCCGATGGCGAGCGCGAACCGCTGGGCGTGCGCTACTGGGGTGTCGGCAACGAAGCCTGGGGCTGTGGCGGCAACTTCATTCCGGAAGACTATGCCACGGAATTTCTGCGCTTCACGGCTTGGGTGCCGGGATACGATGTGCCGCTGGCGTTCGTCGGCTCCGGCCCCGACGGCAACGATCGCGATTGGACTCGCCGGTTCTTCGCCAAGCTCGCGGAGAAGGGCGCGGTGGGCAGCATGTGGGGCTGGTCGATGCATCATTACGCGTGGAACGTGACCGGCGGGCGCATTACCGACTGGATGGCCGGCAAGGGCGACGCGCTGCGCTACGATGCCACGCAGTATTACGAACTGCTGCGGGAAGCGGCGCTCATGGATTCGTTTATTACGAGCCAATGGGAAGTGATGGCCGAACACGACCGGCAGCATCATGTGAAGCTAGTGGTCGATGAGTGGGGCGCGTGGTATGCTCCCGGCACCGAGCCTTTCTCCGGAGCGCTGCTCGGCCAACAGAGCACCATGCGCGATGCCGTGCTGGCGGGATCGACACTAAATACGTTCAACGGGCATGCGGATAAAATTGGCATGGCGGCCATCGCCCAGTTAGTGAATAACCTACAGTCGCTCTTTCTGGCGCACGAGGACAAATTCTGTGTAACACCGACTTACCATGTATTCGATATGTACGCCGCGCACCAGGGGGCGCAGTCGCTGCGCACGGTGACTGCGGCGCCTACGATTTACAAGGGATTGCCGGGTCTGTCCTGCTCGGCTTCGCTGCGCGAAAAGGCGCTGACGGTCACGGTGGCAAACCCGAGCATTGACCAGACCCGCGAGGTGCAGATCACGCTGCGCGGCGCGAGCGTCGCATCGGCCAATGCCGTGGTCTTAGCTGCTACGGATGTGCACGCGCATAACAGTTTCGAGAATCCGCACGCGGTTGAACCTCGCACGGAACCGGCCCTGCTGCGCCGCTTCCCGCCCGCATCCGTGACTAAGCTGGAAATCACATTGGTCTAACATGCTGAAAGAACTTCGCGAACAAGTATTGGAAGCTAACTTGGAACTGGTCCGCCGCGGACTGGTGATCTACACTTTTGGCAACGCCAGCGGGATTTCGCGTGACGACGGCCTGGTGGCGATCAAGCCCAGCGGCGTGCCTTACGAGACCATGCGGCCGGATGACCTGGTGATCACCGATCTTGAAGGGCGGATCGTAGAGGGCACGCTGCGGCCATCCTCGGACCTGGCTACTCACCTGGTGCTCTACCGCGCATTTCCGCGCATCGGGGGAGTGGTGCATACGCATTCCCGCTATGCCACTTCCTGGGCGCAAGCGCGCCGGCCGATCCCGTGCCTGGGCACCACGCATGCAGATTACTTTCGCGGTCCCGTGCCGGTGACGCGCGCCATGTCGCCCCAAGAAATCGCCGCTGCCTACGAAGCGAACACCGGCGAAGTGATCGCGCGGCATTTTGCCTCCGGCGATGCCATGGATGTGCCCGCGGTGCTGGTGGCCGGACACGGACCGTTCTGTTGGGGGCCAACTGCCGCCGAGGCGGCCCATAACGCCGTGATACTGGAATACGTCGCGGAGATGGCGCTTTACAGCGTCACGCTGGCTGATAACGCCGAGGAGTTACAACCCGCGCATCTGGATAAACATTTCTTACGCAAGCATGGCGCCGCCGCTTATTACGGTCAGAAATCAGGAGCCAGTTGAGAAACGGTACACCGTAGTTTGGTGATAAGTCTCACCGGGCTTGAGTTCCGATGTCGGGAAATCCGGGTGATTCGGTGAATCGGGATAGTGCTGCGTCTCCAGGCAGAGGGCCGAACGCCGGCCGTAAACCTTGCTGCCTTTTCCGTGAATCGTGCCGTCCAGGAAGTTGCCTGTGTAGAACTGGATGGCCGGCTGCGTAGTGAGTACTTCCATCACCCGGCCGGACGTCGCCTCAGTCACTCGCGCCGCCAGCGACAGCCCGTCGCCTGTGCGATTGAGGACGAAGTTATGATCGTAGCCGTGGCCCAGCACGATCTGCTCGTCGTTAGCGTTGATACGTTCGCCGATCACGTGCGGCTGGCGGAAATCGAATGGCGTGCCTGCCACGTTGCGCAGTTCGCCCGTGGGAATCAGGCCCTTGTCCACGGGGGTGAACTTATCGGCGTTGATCATAATCTGGTGTGCCAGGATATCGCCCTTGCCTTCGCCCGCCAGATTGAAGTATGAGTGATTGGTCAGGTTGAGGACTGTATCTTTGTCGGTCGTAGCGGTGTAATCGATCTTGAGTTCGTTGTTATCGGTCACCGTGTACACCACCGTCACGGATAAGTTACCCGGATAGGCTTCCTCGCCGTCCTTACTCAAATACTTCAGCTCCAGCGAGTGGGCATCCAACGGACGGGCTTTCCAGAGAACCTTATCGAAGCCGCGCTTGCCGCCGTGAAGGGAATTGTCGCCGTCATTCTTGAAAAGATGATAAGTCACGCCGTCGAGCGTGAACTGTGCGTGGCCGATCCGGTTGCCGTACCGTCCAATCAAGGCGCCAAAATACGGCGGCGGCAGCAGATACCCGGCGAAATTGTCGAAGCCGAGCACGATATCGCCCAACGCGCCCGTACGGTCCGGTACCTTCAGAGCGACAACCACGCCGCCGTAAGTTGAAATATCCGCTTCGACGCCCTTGGCGTTCTTGAGCGTATAGAGTTCGACGGTCTCACCGGACGGCGTTTTGCCGAATTCTCTCGCGCTGTGTTTGTTAGACGTACAGTTCGTAGTCATGATCGTAGAGATCGCTAATAGAATAGCCAGATTACGCACGGTTACACGAGCCTCATTTTCAGCATGGTATAGGAATGCGGCGGAAAACTATAAGGGATGTGGTTATCCTGCGCGGAAGCCGATCGCCGGACCGCCTGCACTTTCGTCGTCCCAAAATCGTTCTCGGCCTTGATGTCCGGACCATTCACTTCCCAGACTTCGACTCCGCCCGAGAACTTCTTGTCCTGCGCCTCCAGATCCGCTTCGATCGCCTGGTCCGGATGCCGGTTCACCACGTTCACCACCAATGATCCATCTTCATACGCGGCTGACGCATCCAGATAGGGCACCTCGCCGAAACGCCGGCTCCCATACTTCGGACTGTCGACGAATAACTCGAGTGACTTGCCCTTGCTGTGGTTGGCGAAAAGCTGCAGTGGGTAGTAGATGGTCTGCAGAAACATGCCATCTTTGCTGGTGAAGATGGGCGCGATCACGTTCACCAATTGCGCCATGTTGGCGATCTTAACGACGTCGGAATGATTCACGAACGTGTTCAGGAAGGTGGCCACTACCAGCGCATCTTCGAGGTTGTAATGCTCCTCGAGAATTCGGCGGCCGCTCTCTTTACCATCGCCGCGCGCGCGATACCATACGTTCCACTCATCCCACGCGACGTAAATCCGCCGGTTACCTGGCTCAGTCGAAAGCGCCGCATCGATAATGCCCGCGGCCGTCTTGATGCGATGATCCAGCTCTACCGAGCTGGCCAGGAACTCGCCGAAGTTGTTTTCCCGGTTGCCTACATACATGTGCAACGACAGGTAATCCACATGATGTTTCAAGTACTCGAGCACCGTGCGGTTCCAGCCAGTCCAGTCCGCATTGGGATTGTAGTTCGACGAACCGGAAGCAATCAGCTTGACGCTCGGATCGGTCCACTTCATCAACTTAGCCGCTTCGAGCGCGAACTTGCCGTAATCTTCAGCCGAGCGGTGACCCATCTGCCAAGGGCCGTCCATTTCGTTGCCGAGTCCCCAGTAAGTCACTTTCCAGGGTTCCGCGCGACCGTTCTGTTTGCGCAGCCGCGTCATGGCCGTATCTTCATGCGAGTTACAATACTCGACCCACTGCTGCGCCTGCTGCCAGGAACCGATACCGAGGTTGGCGCAGAAATACGGCTCCGTCCCCAGCTTTTCGGTATATTCCAGAAACTCGTGCGTGCCGAACCGGTTGTCCTCCACCGTGCCCCACGCCATTTCCAAGCGCCGCGGCCGCTGGTCGCGCGGGCCGATGCCATCCATCCAGTTGTAATTCGAAGAAAAGTTGCCGCCCGGCCAGCGCAGGATCGTGACGTTCAGTTTCTTGGCGGCCTCGAGCACATCGCGGCGAAAACCGTTGTCATCGGAGAGCGGCGAGCCTTCATCGAAAATGCCGCCCTCGATGCAGCGGCCCAGGTGCTCGGCAAAGTTGCCGTAGATCTTGGGATCGATATCGCCGATGGTGCGCTCACTGTCGATCTTGATGCGTGCGTGCAGCGATGGCGATTGGGCGCGAACGATCCATGGCAGGGCGGCCAGTGTCTTGGTAAAACCGCGGCGGGAAAGCGTAGGGGCAGTCTGCATGGCTTGCTCCGGAAACCGCAGTATGTCACAGGGCGGGGGATCGCGCAAGGCCTCAGCGCGCGGTCAGCAAGCGTTTGTAGAGCGACCAGAGCCGCGGATAATCGAGATCCAACATCACCCGCACCGGCGTCGCGCTGGGCGCGAGTTTGCGATCCAGGGGGACCGTCGCGCCGTAAGTCTTGCCGAAGCGGGTATCGATATCCAGCCAATCGCTTTCTTGCCTGGTGACGAATCCGGTATCGAGCAGCCAGGCGGCCGCCAGTTCATCCCACAGATAGCCGGTCGCGTGCGGATCTTTCAGGAAGCCCGGATAGCGCATCCCGTAGTCCTCTTTATAGCGGGCCGTCAGCGGCGTGCCGGCGGCCACGATTTCGTCGAAGCGCCCCTTGTTCAGCACCGCGCGATTGCAGATGTCGAGCGGAAACATCACCTTCTCCGGAATGCGCGAACGCAGCACGATCTGCGCGGCCTCCGGGTCGAACCAGAAATTGAATTCCGCGGCGTGTGAAGCGTTGCCGCCCACGTGCACGTTGCCGCCCATAAAAACAATCCGCTGAATTTTTGTTTCCAGGTCGGGGTAGAGACGAATCAGCATTGCCACGTTGGTCATTGGCCCCAGAGCCAGGATCGTAATGCGGCCGGGACTATGTTTAATGGCGGCAGCTATCGCGTCGAGCGCGGACGGGCGCACGGGCGGCGCGAGTTGCAGAGGATTACTGAACGCGCCCTCGAATTCCAGCGCGCCCTCGAGTTTCGCCATGTCAACGGAATGGATCAGGGGCATCTGCGCGCCGATATACGGCTTCCACTCCGCACGGCCCAGCAGATGCAAGATCTCGCCGAGGTACCCAGCCGTTTCGGCAGCCCACACATTGCCGGAAACGGCGGTAATCGCGGAGATGCGCACGTTATCGGGGCTCCGCAGAACCATGGTGAGAGCGGCGCCATCATCGCCGAAGTAGCCGCAATCAGTATCGAAAACGATCGTCGTGGCGGCCTGCGCGGTGAGCGGGAGTAGAAGGAGCGGCCAAAGTTTCATAACAACTCACCGCCACTCGCTGTTCTGGCGGTTCACCATCCACTGCGGATACATCACCGCCGGCTGAGTGGTGGTCGAAAGTAGCTCGACTTCCGCCGCCGAAAGCCGCACATCCACGGCTTTCAAATTGTCTTCCAATTGCGACATTTTGTTCGCGCCGATGATCACGGAACTCACGGCAGGCTGCGCCAGAAGCCATGCCAGAGCCAGTTGCGGAATGGTTGCGCCCTTCTGCGCAGCCATCGCGTCGAGCGCTTCTACGGCATCGAACGCGCGCTCTTCATCGATGGGCGGAAAACTGAAGCCGCTGCGCCGCGCGCCTGCTGGATCGGCCTGGCCGCGACGATACTTGCCCGTCAGAAATCCGCCGGAGAGCGGCGACCAAGGCAGAATGCCCAGCCCTTCCTCATGGCACAGAGGCACAAGCTCGTGTTCCAGGTCGCGGCCGGCCAAGGAATAATAGGCCTGCAGCGTGGCAAACCGTTCCCAGCCTTTGGCCGCAGCCACGCAGAGCGCCTTCATCAGATGACGCGCCGGCCAGTTCGAGCAGCCCGGATAGCGCACTTTGCCCTGCCGGACCAGGTCGTCGAGAGCCCGCAGTGTCTCTTCGATGGGCGTGCGCAGGTCGAATCCGTGCACCTGGTACAGGTCGATGTAATCCGTGCCAAGCCGGCGCAGGCTAGCCTCGCAGCCGGCTATGATGTGCTGCCGCGAGAGCCCGTAACCGTTCACGTCACCCTTGCGCATAGCTGCAGCATGGCTGGTGGGCGCGAACACCTTGGTGGCGATGATTACGGACTCGCGGGCCACGCCGCAATCCTTGAAAGCCCGGCCCAGGATCTGTTCCGACTCGCCGAACGAGTAGACGTCCGCCGTATCGAAGAAGTTGATGCCGGCCGCGATCGCACGGGCCACGATCTGGTTGGCGCCGGCCTGATCGACCACCGCGATATTGAAAAAGCCCGAGCCGAAGGTCATGGTGCCCAGGCACAATTCCGATACCCGCACACCGGTGTTTCCTAACTGGCGATAGTTCATACGATCCTCAACCAACGATAGCGCCGGCATGTTCCAGCGCGCGTTCGGTGTCTTCTTTTGAAAGCGCCGTACTGATGAAAAGCTCCTGCCGCGCGCCGCCACTCAGCGCGATCGCCTTCCAGCCGTTCTGCACGGGCACCGTAATGCGCATCTTCACCGGGCCGCGCGCGTCGCGCACCGGACGGATCACACCCGGAATGATCGAACGAATTTCCGGAGTCTCGGCGAGCACGTGCTCCAGAATCTCGCGCACGCCATCGATGATACTGTGTTCGATCTTCAGCCGGTCTTTGGCGGTACGGAGGCGCATATCATTACTGATTACACCACCGCGCAGCCGGCCTAGTTCACGGTGATGTTCACCGCGGGCGACGGAATGCCGTTAGCGACGACTTCGAGCGTCGCCGCGCCGGTATCCATCGTCGCCGGTACGTCGAAACTGGTCGAGATAGTCTTGTTCCCGGTAGCGACGCCCATCGAGCTGTGATTATGTGTCCGGGCATAGAATACATGCCCCGTGCCCGTGTTGGTGATGCGCACCAGCGGATAGTTAGTGGCGGTTTGGAACTCATCACCCACGGCGGCCGCTTGTGACAACCCGTTGAACTGTTTGCCGGAAATGGTATAAGTGGTGCCGCGGACCACAGTTGACGGGTAACTTGTGATTGCCGGGGCCCACGACGGCGAGTAAGTTCCCGTGGAGTTGTAAACTTGAATTCGTCCCCCGGTCAGGATTACTTGTCCGGTGGGAAGCAGCATCAGGTATCCGGCGCGCGCCGGCCGCAGCGTCGCCGTCAGGTTGGTTCCATCGAACTCGTACAGTGTCCCACGAAGTCCCAGTACCAGCACGTTACCGGAGGTCAGTAGCGCGGCGCTCGAATCGCCTGCGGAGTCATTATTGGGGAAGTCAGGTCCGACAGTCCAGGTACCCTCCGAGGTAGAAGTCGGGCCGGGGTGATAAACGGCAGTGTGGGCGGCGCCGCTGTTGGATGCGCCGGTCGCGAAAACCGTGCCATCGGGGCGCAAGATCGCCGGACCAATTTCGCCGGGCGGATCGTAGACCCCGCCGGGATATGAAATGGGCCCCGAAGTCGAAGGCGCGGCCAGGTCCACGATCGTGCTCCCCTGGCTGACCCATGTTTGGGTCGACGGAAAATATCGTTCCGAATTCGGCTCATTCAATACATCGGCAGTCAATATCGTGCCGTCCGGCATCAAGGTCCAGCCTTCTTCCGCGAAGAAGTCACTCTTGCCGGTCGATCCCACGACTGTCCATTTCAGCGTGGCAGGGTTAAGAAAGGCCATATTCATATTCAGTTTGTCGCCGATCAGGAAGTAGCCGTTCGGCAGCACCACCGATGGCGAGTCGCCGATGTTCGCCCAGCCGGAAGGATGGCCGAGTGCCGTCCAGGTATTCTGCACCGGATCGTAGATCGCGGCCTTATTCGTCAGTACGAACGTGCCGTAATTATATTCGCCGCCCGCCACTACTAACCGTCCGTCCGCCAGGACCGCCGACGAGAACGCGTCCGGATCGTAGCCCGAAGGCAGGCTGGCGGCTTGCGTCCAGGTGCCATTGACGTAGTTGCCGGACAGGTCGGGAGTGAGAATGTACCAATCGTGATCATTGTTGGCTTGGCACATTACTCGGCCGTCGGTCAATTGAAACGCAAGTCCGCAGCCGGCGGGCGGCTGGTTAACAAGTGTTGCGAGTGACTGCGCCATGATAAGAGCGGGCGCAACAAAGGCCAATGCAACTAAGGTCGCGAGTGAGCGCATAAGTTAGATATCCGAGTAACAGAATTGAGTGCAGGCCAAACCAGTATACAGGATCTGGTCGATCAGGATTTGCCGGCGCCGCGCTCTTTCGCCAAGAACCGGACGATGAAGTTCGTGTCCAGGCGGCCGGCCTGGAAATCTTGATCGGCCATAATGCGTTGATGCAGCGGAATGGAAGTGTGAATCCCTTCCACCACGAACATGTCGAGCGCACGCTGCATGCGGTGGATGGCTTCCATGCGGTCGGCCCCATAAACGATGAGCTTGGCAACCAACGAATCGTAATACGGCGTGATCACACAATCAGTGTGCGCCAGGCTGTCGACCCGTACGCCAATCCCGCCGGGGACATGAAAGCCGGTGATGCGTCCGGGAGACGGCGTAAACGTCACCGGATTCTCCGCGTTGATGCGGCACTCGAGGGCGTGCCCGCGCAGCTCGATCGGCAGGCTGATGACTTCCTCAAGCGGTTCGCCGGCAGCGATGCGGATCTGGCTTTTCACCAGGTCGATGCCGGTCACATATTCTGTCACCGGATGCTCCACCTGGATGCGCGCGTTCACTTCCATGAAGTACAGGTTGCCGGCCTCATCCATCAGGAACTCGACGGTGCCCGCGTTGGTGTAGCCGGCCGCGCCCAGCGCTTCCTTCAGCTTTGCGGCGATCGATCGGCGTAACTCCGGAGTCATCGCTGGCGACGGCGACTCTTCGATCAGCTTCTGGTGCCGCCGCTGGATGCTGCACTCGCGCTCGCCCAAAATCTCCACCCGGCCGCGCTCATCGGCCAGCACTTGAAACTCGATGTGCCGCGGCGCGCGTACATATTTTTCGCAATAGACGTCGGCGCACCCGAAGGCTGCGGCCGCTTCCTGCTGGGCCGAGTTGAACTGCGGCTCGATCTCCGATGCCTCGTTCACGACGCGCATACCGCGTCCACCGCCGCCCGCCGAAGCTTTCAGAATTACCGGGTAGCCGATCCCGCCGGCCACTTCGGCCGCTTCCGGAGCGCTCTGCAGAATGCCCGGCGAACCCGGCAGGATGGGCACGCCCGCATCCCGCATAAAGGCGCGCGCGCGTTCCTTCACGCCCATCAGCCGGATCACATCCGGCCGCGGCCCGATGAACTTCAGCCCGGAGACCTCGCACACTTCCGCGAAGCCCGCATTCTCGCTCAGGAAACCGTAGCCGGGATGGATGGCGTCGGCGCCCGTGATCTCCGCTGCGCTCACGATCGACGGAATATCCAGGTAGCTGCGCGCGCTCTTCGCCGGACCGATGCACACCGCTTGATCGGCAAACCGCACGTGCAGGCTGTGGCGATCCGGCTCCGAATACACCGCCACCGTGCGGATGCCCATCTCCTTGCAGGCGCAGATCACCCGCAAGGCGATTTCGCCGCGGTTCGCAATCAGGATTTTTTTAATTGGAGCGGATGGCAAACAACGCCTCCCCGTACTCCACGGGCTGTCCGTTCATCACCAGCTTGCTTTCGACGATTCCGGAAATCTCGGCCTCGATCTCGTTCATCAGCTTCATGGATTCGATGATGCACAGGACCTTGCCGGGCTGCACGCGTTCGCCCACGCGCACGAATGGCGGCGTCCCTGGGGCGGAACCTTCGTAGAACGTGCCGACGATCGGCGACCGCACCAGGATCAGGTTGGGATCGGCGCCGGTCTCCTTGGGAGCGGGCTGGCTGGGAGTGGAGGCGGGAGGCGGAGAAGCCGGCTCGACCCTGGGCGGCGGCGCAGCCGGCGGCGCAAACACTACTTCCTGGCGGCCGGCCACGGCGCGGGAAATGCGCACGCGGTTCTCCCCACGTTGCACTTCCAGTTCGGCGATGCCGGTCTCGGTGGCGAGGTTGATTAGCTCGCGAATCTCGTCTACGGTCATGGCAACTGAATAGCTTAGCAAAGCGGGGAGCGGCTACGCCCGGGGGGGCGATTTCCCTACTCGCACCGCAAGGCTGCCATCGGGTCGATGCGGGCCGCGCGCCGCGCCGGCAGGTAGCTGGCCGCGAGCGCCACTGAGGCCAGGAGTAGCGATACCGCGCCGATCACCGCCGGATCGAGCGGGCGCACATCGAAAAGCAAGCGGGAGAGCAATCGGGTGAGCGCGGCAGACCCTGCCAGCCCGGCCGCAAGTCCGGCCAGCACCCAAACCATGTTGCTGTTCACCATCAGGCGCAGCACGTCCGCGGTGCCCGCGCCGAGCGCCATGCGGATGCCGATTTCATGCCTGCGCTGCGCCGCCGAATGGCTCACCACGCCGACGATCCCCACCGCCGCCAGCACCAGCGCCAGCACGGAAAACACGCTGAGCAGAAGCATCGGGAACCGCCGCGATCCGGTCGAATCGTGCACGATGCGTTCCATGGTTTCGGCGTTCGATGCCGGCACGTCGGGCAGGATTCCAGCAAGCGCTTTTTTGATCGGCGTGGCGAACGTGGCCGGCGCGTGCGCGGTGCGTACCACGATGTTCATCACCGGCCATCCAGCCTGCGTGTATGGCCGGAAGAATTGGTTACGCACCGGCACGTCCAGGCCCACGTGATGCACATCGCCCGCCACCCCCACCACAACCAGCCGCGGGCCATCGCTGCCACCGAACCGGATCGCCTTGCCCACCGGGTTCTCCTTCGGCCAGAAGTTGTGCGCCATCGTCTGGTTGATGACGATCACGCCCGGCGAGCCCACGGTATCCTGCGCCGTGAACTCGCGCCCCTTTAGGATCGGAATGCCCATTGTCCGGAAATACTGCGGGCACGCCACGCTGTAATCGGCGCCGGGCATGTCGCCGGGAGCCGTTGGCGGCCGCCCATCGATCTGGAATCCGCGGCCGGCGTTTCCCCTGAACGGCAGATGCCCGACAGCGGCGACGGATACCACACCTGGTAGGGCGCCCACCGAGTCGTCCAGATCCTGGCAGAAGCGCGGCAGCCCCGGCGGACCGACGTAGATCTCTTCCTGCGGGACTGATACGTACATAGTCAGCACGTTTTTCGGATTGAGCCCCGGATCGACGCCCAGCAGCCGCGACATGCTCTTGATCATCAGCCCGGCGCCCGAAAGCACGACCAGCGCCAATGCCACTTCGGACGCCACCAGCACGTGCCGCAGACGATTCCGCCCGCCCGTGCTTCCCGTGCGCCCGCCTTCTTTTAGCGGCTCATTCACGTTGGTGCGCAGCGCGCTGAGCGCGGGCGCGATGCCGAACAGGAGGCCGGTCAGGCAGGCCACGATCAGAGCGAACACGAAGACGCGGCCATCCATCGCGATCGTGTCCACGTGGCGCAGATTCAGTTGCAGCGCGTCCAGAGTGAAGACCGAAATCAACAGGCGAATGCTGACCGCCGCGAATAGCAGACCCGCCGCGCCGCCCGCCAGCGCCAACAGAAAGCTCTCGGTGAGCAATTGCCGCGCGAGGCGCGATCCGGCGGCTCCGAGCGCCAGCCGAATGGCAAACTCTTTCTGCCGCGCGGCGCCGCGCGCCAGCAGCAGATTCGCCACGTTGACACAGGCGATCAGCAGTACAAATGCCACCGCGGCCAGCAGCGTCAACATAGTGGATCGCATCCAACCGACGCCGAAATCGGCCAACGGTGAGACCGTCGCACCCATGTTGGCGTCGTCCACCGGGTATTGTTTCGCGATACCGCTGCCGATGGCCGCCATCTCCTGGCTGGCCTGCGCCACCGTCACGCCCGGCTTCAGGCGCGCGATCGAGATGAAGCTGTTGTCGCCGCGCCCGAAATCCGTCTTGGTGTAGCCGACGGGCACCCAAAGCTGCCGCGGCCCGCTCCAGAACTGCCAGGCGAAGTCGCGCGGCATCACGCCGACCACCGTGAAATCGGCGCCATCAATACGAATCGTCCGGCCCACCAGCGACACATCGCCGCCATAGCGCCGCTTCCAGAGTCCGTAACTGAGGACCACTTCATGATCGCGGCCCAGCGTTTCCTCTTCCGGAAGAAAGGTACGGCCGAATAACGGCTTCGCGCCCAACACGGAAAAGAAGCTGGCGGTTACTCGCAGCCCGGAGACCTGCTCGGCCTCTTGCGAGTTGCCCGCCGCCCCGAGATTGTAGCCTCGCCCGCCGGAATCGAAAATCGCCATATCTTGGAACGACCGGCTCTGGCGGCGGAAATCCCAGAAATTCGGCCCGGAGACGATGTTCCAGTTATCGGGCCCCTTGCCGTATGTTTCCCACACCAGCACCAGCCGGTCGCTCCCGCGAAATGGCAGGGGCTTCAACAGCGTGCTGTTGATCACGCTGAAGATGGTAGTGTTGGCGCCAATGCCCAACGCCAGGGTCAGCATCGCTACCAGCGCGAAGCCGGGATTTTGCGCCAGATTCCGCAATCCATAACGCACGTCTTGAAGGAAGGTTTCCATAGGTGGCGCTCAAACGTAATACGCCGCGGGACCGGCAAAGTTACCAAATGCGCCATGATAAAACCCAGCGCAAGAGGGCGCTCCCTGGGACCGATGCGAATCAGCCACCCGGGCTGCATCAAGCGCAACATGGATTGGTCGACTAGAGCCGTGGGGCCAGGCACCCTGCCTGCGGCGGCCTCGCGGGCCGCCTGTCCGAATGAACGGCTGGCGCCGCTGAAGCGTCTTATCGTCGATGCGCCAAGACCTGACTTACGCATTCCGCCTGCTGCGAAATTCGCCCGGCTTCACCGCCGCGGCCTTGTTCACGCTGCTTTTGGGTATCGGCGCCACCACGGCCGTCTTCAGCGTGGTCAACGCTGTGCTGTTGCGGCCGCTGCCCTATGCGCACTCGGAGCGCCTGGTCCACGTGCTGGCGGATGATCCGCAGGATGCGCGTGCCGGCGCCTCCTATCGCAGCTTTGAAGCCTGGCGCGCGCACAATCGCACCTTCTCCGATCTCGCGGTGTATTATCGCAACACCGGCTGGTCGCGCGTAACCGTCGGCGGCGCGCTCGAGCCGCGAACCATCCAGGCCGGCTTCACTTCGGCTAACTTCTTTGCGGTGCTCGGAGTGCCCCCACTCCTCGGACGCGTGTTCCTTGCCGACGAAGAATTACGCCGCGAGCCGGTCGTGGTGCTCAGCTTCGACATGTGGCAGCGAGATTTTGGCCGCGATCCCGCCGCCCTCGGCAAGACCATCGAAATCGACGGCCGCGCCTTCACCATCATCGGGATCATGCCGCGCGAATTTCAATTCCCCGCACGCGAAACCATGCTGTGGGCGCCCATCACGACTAACCGCTACTGGCTCGATCGTCCGCTGCCCGATAGCCAGCACTCCGCGGGTTATTACATGCGCTGGAACGTGGTCGGTCGGCTCCGGCCGCGCGTCACGCTGGCGGCGGCGCGCGCGGACCTCGGCCGCGGCATCAAAGTCACACCGTTGACGATCGAAGTGACCGGCAGTTCGCGGCTGGGTCTGCTGGTTTTGTTCGGATCCGCGTCTCTGGTGCTGCTGATAGCCTGCGCGAACGTGGCCAATCTGATGCTGGCGCGCGGCACCGTGAGGCAGCGCGAGTTGGCCGTACGCGCCGCGCTGGGCGCATCGCAGAGCCGTATTGTGCGGCAGGCGCTCACGGAGAGCTTGCTGCTCGTTGCGCTGGCGGCGGCCTGCGCGGTGCCGTTGGCGATGATCGCAGTCCGGTTGCTGGTCAGCCTCGGGCCGGCGGATCTGCCTCGGCTTGAGGAAGCCCGCGTGGATGCTCCCGTGCTCCTCTTCGCGCTGGCTGTTTCGGCCATCGCCACGTTGTTCTCCGGCATGTGGCCCGCTGCGCGCCGGCCGCAGCGATCCCCTGGACGCGCTCCGGTCTGGCGGGCGCGCCTCCACCAACCGCATCCGCGGCGGTGGCCTGCTGGTCGTCTCGGAATTTGCGTTGGCGGTGGTCCTGCTTGCGGGCGCCGGATTGCTCCTCCGCAGTTTCCACGAAGTCGAGTCCGTAGATCTGGGCTTTCGCCCGGAGCACGTTCTGACGATGCGCGTCCGGCTTCCGAACGGTGCATCGGTAGCCCGCCAGGCTGCGTTTCAAGCGGGGCTGCTGGTGCGCCTGCGGGCGTTATCGGGTGTGCGCTTCGCCGGCGGCATCCGCGATTTGTTCGAACTCGATCGTCCGCCGCTGAACAGCCTGCGGGCCGTGGAAGGGCAGCCGCCCGACCTCGACAGGAGCCGTCCGCTCACCTGGACCACCGTCAGCGGCGACTACTTCCGTGCCATGGGAATTCCGCTCCTGGCCGGCCGTGATTTCTCGGATCGAGACACGTCCAATTCACCGCTGGTAGCCATCATCGACCAAAGCATGGCGCAACGCTATTGGCCGAATCAGGATCCGTTGGGCCGGCGCTTCAAGGGTCAGGATGCCCGCGGACCGAATGACGATTGGCTGACCGTCGTCGGCGTGGTAAAGGACGCCCGCCGCCAGGGCCTGGAGCAGGCGCCTACACCGCATGTCTACGAATGGTCCGCACAAGCAGAACCCACCATGGATTGGGTAGTCCGCACGGCGGGCGATCCCGTGTCATTGGTTCGCGCCGTGCGTGCCAATGTGCGCGACGCGAGTCCGCAAGCAGTGGTCTCGAACCTGATGACGATGGACGACCAGGTCGCAATGCAGACTTCCGCCCGGCGTTTCCGCACTTGGCTACTGGGTCTTTTCGCCGCGCTCGCGCTGCTTCTCTCAACCATCGGAATCTACGGAGTCGTCAGCTATGCCACGGCACAGCGCACGCGCGAAGTGGGCATCCGCATGGCGCTCGGTGCGCGCCGCGGCAGCATCCTCGCCATGATCCTGCGGCAGGGGATGTTGCTGGCCGTGGTCGGGCTGGCTTTGGGGACAGCGGCCGCGCTGACCGCCACGCGCCTGATATCCGGCCTGCTCTTCGGAGTCACTCCCACTGACCCGCTCACATTCGCCGCCGTGCTCGCGATCCTATTGGCCGTCGCCACCGGAGCCACACTGTTGCCGGCTTTGCGCGCGATCCGCGTGGATCCTCTAACGGCATTGCGCGAAGAGTGAATTGGATTCAACTCGCTCGCGTCGTGTACGATAGAAGTATCCCTCGCAATGGATTCGCATAACGTAGATCTCAAGCAGACGATCAATCTGCCGCGCACCGCCTTCTCGATGAAGGCCAACCTGGCGCAGGCCGAGCCGAAGATGCTCGCACGCTGGGAGTCTGAGGACATCTACGGCCAGATTCGCCGGGCGCGCGCGGGCCGTCCGGCCTACATCCTGCACGATGGCCCGCCTTACGCCAACGGCCGCATCCACCTGGGCACCGCGTTCAACAAAATTCTGAAGGATTTCATCGTCAAGTCGAAGTCCATGGCTGGTTTTGACGCGCCCTATGTGCCGGGCTGGGATTGCCACGGCCTGCCGATCGAGATCAAAGTCGATAGCGAACTCGGCGCGCGTAAGGCCAAGATGAGCACGTCTGAAATTCGCGCCGAATGCCGCAAATACGCCGAGAAGTTCGTGGATCTGCAGCGCACGGATTTCAAGCGTCTGGGCGTCTTCGGCCGCTGGGACGATCCCTATCTCACCATGAGCGCGCAGTACGAATCGGTGATCGCCGGCGCATTCGTGGATTTCCTGGATCGCGGCTACGTCTACAAAGGTCTGAAGCCGGTGCACTGGTGCATCCGCGATCGCACGGCCTTGGCGGAAGCCGAAGTCGAATATGCGGACCACGCGAGTCCTTCGATCTGGGTACGCTTTGCCCTGACCTCCGATCCTGCGCAGGTCGACGCCGCGCTGGCCGGCCACCAGGTCTACGGCCTGATCTGGACCACCACCCCGTGGACGATCCCGGCCAACATGGCCATCGCATTTCATCCGAAGTACGAGTACGCCGCGGTCGCAGTCTCGCATGCCGTTTACATCGTGGCGGCCGACTTACTGACAATCACGGCCGAAAAGTGCGGCTGGCACAATTACGACGTTCTGGCCACTTTCCCCGGCCAGAAGCTCGAAGGCGCAGTCTTCCATCATCCGTTCCTGGAGCGCGATTCGCTCGGCATTCTGGCGGATCACGTCACGCTCGAACAGGGCACCGGCGCGGTGCACACAGCGCCCGGACACGGCCAGGAAGACTACGTTGTCGGCAGCCGCTACGGCATCGCGACTTACTGCCCCGTGGATGCCGCCGGCCGCTTCTATCACGCCGAGGGCGCCGCCGGACGCCTGCCCGACGAACTCATCGGCAAGACGGTCTGGGAAGCCAATCCTATCGTCATCGAGATCCTGCGCGCGCACCACTCGCTGCTGCACACCGAAAAGATCGACCACAGCTACCCGCATTGCTGGCGCTGCCACAAGCCCACCATCTTCCGCGCCACCGAACAGTGGTTCATCGGCATGGACCTCAACGATTTCCGGCTGCGGACGCTCGAGGCTATCCGCCGCGTGCGCTGGATGCCCGAATGGGGCGAGGAGCGCATCTCCAACATGATCGCCACGCGCCCGGACTGGTGCATCTCGCGCCAGCGCGTTTGGGGCGTGCCCATCATCGTGTTCTATTGCGAAGGCTGCCGCCAGCCGGTCACCGATCGCCCGATTCTCGACAACGTGGTGAAGCTGTTCGCCGAGCACACCGCCGACGCCTGGTACGATCGCAGCGCAACCGAATTGCTGCCGACCGGCTACGTGTGCGCCAAATGCGGCGGCGCCGAATTCAGCAAAGAAAGCGACATTCTGGACGTCTGGTTCGATTCCGGATCAAGCCACCTGGCAGTGCTCACGGCCGCCAACGATCTCCCTTGGCCGGCGGATATCTACCTGGAAGGCGGCGATCAGTATCGCGGATGGTTCCATAGCTCGCTGCTGGTAGGCGTCGGACTCAAGGGTGGGTCGCCCTACCGCTCGTGCGCGCTGAACGGCTGGGTGCTCGATGGCGAAGGCCGCGCCATGCACAAGTCGCTCGGCAACTCCATCGAACCGGAGGAGATCATCCAGCATCACGGCGCGGATTTGATCCGCCTGTGGTCCGCCTCGGTCGAGTTCAACGAAGACGTGCGCGTATCCGAGACCATCCTCACGCGTTTGCAGGAGGCCTACCGCAAGCTGCGCAACACGTTCCGCTACACGCTCGGCAACCTCACCGGATTCGATCCGGCGACCGATGCCGTGCCGGCCGCCGAACTGCTGGAGCTGGATCAATGGATCCTGTTCCGCGCCGAGGAGTTGGTCGCGCAGTGCCGCGCGTGGTACGACGAGTTCGCGTTCCACAAAGTTTACCGCGCGCTTTACGACTTCGCCACGGTGGAACTGAGCGCGCTTTACTTCGACGTGCTGAAGGACCGGCTGTACACCGCCGCCACGAAATCGCATTCACGGCGCAGCGCGCAGACTGCGCTGTACCGTTTGCAATACGCGCTGGTGCGGCTGGTGGCGCCCATCCTGGCATTCACTGCGGAAGAAGTCTGGAGTCACATGGGCCAGAAAGGCAGCGTGCACCTGGCATTATTCCCGGAGCCCGCCGAGCTGACCGAAGGCCTGCCCGAAGCGAATCGGAAACGGGCGGAGAACTGGGACCGTCTTATCAAAGTGAGGGAAGACGTGCTCAAGAGCCTCGAGGAGGCGCGCCAGGGAAAATTCATCGGCGCGCCTCTCGAGGCCCGAGTGCGTTTGACCGCGAACGGCAATCTCTATCCGCTACTCGAGGAATACGCTTCCGAACTGCCCGGCCTGTTCATCGTTTCGCAGGTGGCGCTTGACCAGAAGCCGGGCGAAGAGATCGCCGTAAGAGTCGAGCGCGCCGACGGCCAAAAGTGCGAACGCTGCTGGAAGTACACCACCGATACCGGGTCAGACCCGCAATTCCCCACCATCTGCGCGCCCTGCACCGCCGCGGTGAAAGAGATGCTCCATGGTTGATTGCCGGGTGAGAGCCTACGGCCTGGCCGCTGTGGTTTTCTTCGTGGACCGGTTGACCAAGTCGCTGATCGAGGCGCACGTCTCGATATTCGACGTACACACCGTGATTCCCGGCTTCTTCGATATTGTGCATTCGCAGAATAGGGGCGTGGCGTTCGGCCTGATGAACGATTCGACTTCCGCGTGGCGGACGGTGGTGCTGGTGGTTTTCTCAGCTGCGGCGCTGGTGCTGGTAGCGGGACTGCTCTGGCGCGCGGCGCGGCTCGATCGTTGGACGGTTACCGGTTTGGCCCTGGTGCTGGGGGGCGCAGCCGGCAATCTGTTCGACCGCATCGTATGGGGCCGCGTCACCGATTTTCTGGAGTTCTACATCCGCGATCTGCATTGGCCCACGTTCAACGTGGCCGACTCGTGCATCGTCATCGGCAGTTGCATGCTGTTGCTCGAACTTTTGAAATCCAAACGGCAGCCGGCGCAAACCTGATGTTTCCTCAGCTCTTTCATATCGGAAGTTTTTCGCAATCGACTTACGGCGTGCTGGTGGCGCTCGCGTTTCTGACGGCGCTGGCCGTGGTCTCGCGCCTCGCCCGCCGCGACGGCCTGAATAGCGACGTGGTGGTGAACCTCGGCATCCTGTGCGGCCTGTGCGCCATCGTGGGGGCCAAGATCATGATGTACCTGATCGACATTCCCTACTACGTCGATCACCCCGGCGAGATCATCTCGATGGAGAGCCTGCGCGCCGGTGGCGTCTTCTACGGCGGCTTGATCGCAGCTCTGATCGCGGCGGCCATCTACATCCGCCGCCACAGTCTTCCGCCGCTGCGCACGGCCGACGTTTTCGCCCCCGGCATCGCGCTGGGTCACGGCATCGGGCGCCTCGGCTGCTTTTCCGCGGGCTGCTGCTGGGGGCTGCCCACGAATCTGCCCTGGGGCGTCACGTTCACTAATCCGATCGCGAATCAAACCGTGGGTGTGCCACTGGGCATCAAGATGCAGCCCACGCAACTCTACGAATCCGCAGCCGAGTTCATCATCTTCGGCATCCTGTTCTGGCGTGTCCGGCGGCCGCATACGCCGGGCGCCATCATCAGCCTGTACCTGATTCTGTACTCCACGGTCCGCTTTCTGGTCGAGTTCGTGCGCTACCACGAGCAGCGCAATCCTTTCGGCGGACCGTTCGACACGTCGCAATGGATCTCGCTGGCCCTGGCCGCGATGGGCGTCGCGTATTTCCTGCGGCATCGCAGACAGGCAGTACCGGCCACTGCTCACTAGCGGCAGCTATCCTTGTATAACGTCAACCGCCCTTTCCAGATTTGCCATGCTATCGTGAAGCTGGATTCGAGCGACTATGCCCTTTTGTCGCCAATGCGGCGCCCAATTGATCGGCCCTTATTGCGCCGACTGCGGTAGCCCCGCGCCCCTCAAGACCAGCACGCGGATCTGGGTCCTGGCCGCCATGGTCGGGCTGTTTGTGCTCGGCGGCGGGCTCCTCCTCGTCTCCCAGGCGAAACACGCCGGCAGCGACGCACGGTTGATGCGGAACAATCCCGGCTTGGCCACCGGCAAGCTCCTGGCTGCCACTAATCCGGACATCGAAATCATTTCCACGGATGAAGACAAGGGCAGGGTCACCATTCGCCAGAAGTCCACCGGCAAGGTCATCACGGTGGACCTGGACAAGATGAGGCAAGGCAAAATCACCTTCCCGAACGACCGCGCTAATCAGGCGGGAGTCGCTTCCAGTAGTTCCTCGAATAATGCGCGGTAGTGAACCAGGGCCCGCCGCAAATCCTCAGTAGTGGCGTTTCCGCTCTGATGCCGTAAGACAATCTCGCGCGCTGCCCGGTAGTTTTGCGCCAGGCGCGGATGATCGACCGAAATATCATCTGCACGCTGTTCGAAAACGCCGGCCGGATAGCCGCGTTCGCGCATCACATCCTGCACCAGGCGGTCAGCTTCCAGTACCGCGCCTCTGGGATCGTCCACGAAACGCGCCTGATCCTGGCGCCAGGACTCCATAAACCGGTCGCGCGCCGCAGGCGAAAGCGCCCGAATTTCCAGCCGTTCCACGCGTTTTTCACGCCGCTCCAGGTCGCGTTCCGCCTTGAAACGTCCACCCTTTTCGGCCACGGTGCGCTGGTACTCCGGTCCGAACTTGGCGCGTAAATGCCGGGTTCGCCGAATGCTTAGCCAGACCACGGCGGCCGCCAGCAACACAATCACAATCGCCAGAATCAGTATGATCGCGAACGTATTCATCTACAAACCTCCATGGAGTAGCGAGCAGGAAGCTTGCCAATGCGTCGACGCGCGCGTAGCAATTTGTACACTGCGCCGGTGCTCTACCCTGGTATCATGCTCCGACTTTCGATGCGGTTCGTCCTGACGGCTATCCTTGCCGCCACCGCCTCTGCCCTTGCCGCGCCGGTGCGCATCTTGGTCGCCTACCATTCGCAGACCGGCAACACCGCGAAGCTGGCCGCGGCCGTGCGCGACGGCGCCGCTTCCGTCGCGGGCGTCAAGGTGCTGCTGCGTTCCGTCAGCGAGGCCAGTGCGGACGATATCGCGAATTCCGACGGCATCGTCGTGGGGACGCCCGTTCACTGGGGCAATCTTTCGGCGGATGCGAAGCGGTTCATTGATCGCATCGCCGAAGTCCTGGGTAAGACGAGTAAGTCGCTCGGCGAAGGCCGCACGGCCGGCGTGTTCTGCACGGGCGGAAGCCCCTCCAACGGTCAGGAAATGGCGCGGCTGGCGGCCATCGCGGCCTTCCTGGATATGCGCTTCATCGTGATCGGCGGCGTCAACGACGCGGGGTATGGCTCGCTCGGTCCGCAAGCGGTGACAGGCGGTTCCCCGCCCGGCATCAGTGACCGCGACCGCGCCGAGGCCCGGCGCTTTGGCGAGCGATTCGCCCGCCTCACGCTGCAGTTCCGCGCCGGAGCCAAACCGTAGGCTGGCGCCGGGTCTATTTCGCCTGGCGGCTGCGCAGCAGACCCACAATCTCCCCTGCGGAAGGAAAGCGGCCGGTCTGCTTCATTGAGTAGATCTTCTCGCCGTCAGCAAAAATATCGAGCGACCCCGGCGATCCCATGCTGACGCGCGTGGGAATCTGCAACTCGCGTTCGATGCTCTCTTTCAGGCTCACGGCCTGCGACTTGATGTCCTGTCAGAAGAAGCAACGTTTGATTTGAACAGTCATACCGGCTGTTGCGATTGTAGCAGGGCTGGCTAGCGCGAACTCTTCTGACCGTACATCAGTTTATCCGCCCGCCCCAGCAACGCGGCGCGCGTCTCGCCGGGCTGCCATTCCGTTACACCCAGCGCCGCATCCACATGCACCTTCCGTTTCGTGGCGCCGTCTTCCACCGTGTAATTGCCGAATACCCACTTTTGGACCCGCTCGGCGAACTGCTTCGCCTCCTCCGCCGAGCTGTCGAAGACCACTACGAACTCGTCGCCGGCCCAACGTCCCACACAATCCGTGGCGCGAAATACGCCCTTCAACTCAGTCGCGAACTGTTTCAGTAACTGGTCGCCAGCCAAGTGGCCGTACTGGTCGTTGAGCTTTTTGAAACCATTCAGGTCCAGCATCATCAGGCAAAAGGGCCGCTTCTGTGTCAGCCGGAACTCGAGCGCCGATTCGATCCCCTGCCGGTTAGATAGCCCGGTCAGACGATCGACCACCGCAATCCGCTCGACTTCCTCGATGCGCGCGCGGCACTGCTGTACCTCCGCGCGCAGTTGCGCCACCGTCTCTTTACCGTCCTGCGCCATTTCCTGCACGCAGGTCTTCAGTTCGGTCGCGCTCGTCATTAATGACGCCCGGACCTCCTTCAGGTCTTGCAGGTCCGCCATCTTCGCCAGCCGTGCCGAGAGCGCCTGAAAGCGTGCCTGGTAGCGCGTGTCGCGTTCCCCCACGGCGTCGGCCGTGCTCGCCATTACCAGCAACAATTCCTTAAACTCTTTCGTGCGCTGCCGGTAATACTCGGTCGCTCCCTCAGCCCACTTCTCCAGCTCCTGCTCGACCTCGGCTTCGGCCTCAAGCATCTGCGGTGGCGGCAGTTCGGGCGAGATCTTCTCTAGCACGCGCGAAAGATTTTCGTGCAGCGTTGATCCCACAGGCGGGCAGGCCTGGACGCTCGTCGTCCCCATGGCGGCCAGCGCTGCGCGATAGCACTCCAAAACGCAGCTCAGCAGCTCGTCGCGGTTCGATTCCAGATATCTCTTGATGGAGATCACATCTGGATATCGGCACTTTGCGCCGGAAACTTGAGTCCGGGCGCGGCTACGGATGCTGGAACTCGTTAGCGTGCGGGATCAGCTCGAAGTAAGTGGTTTTGCTGAGGTTCGTGTTCCAGTGGCCCGTCCAGCGCGCAGTGGCGTAAGCCCCCAGAAAGAGCATAGCGATCCCGGCCGCGACCAACCAGGCCGGCACGCGCCTTTTCACGACCGGTGCGGTGAGGGCCAGCGCCCCGGCCGCCGGACACGCGGCGACACATTCCAGACAAGCGGTGCACTCCGCAGACCGAATCGATACGAGCTGGTCCACCGGCAGCAGAGCCGGGCAGGCGCGCGCGCATTTGCCGCAGTCGATGCAAAGACTGTCCTCGCGGCGGATGCGCACCGGGCTCAGCGACGATACCAGACCCATCAGCGCACCGTAGGGACAAAGGTAGCGGCACCAGAAATTGCGAATCAAGACCGAGGCCACCACCAGCAGCGCCAGCACGATGCCGCCGCTCAACCCCAGAAAGCGGAAGAAGTTGAGCATCTTCACATCGTCGACCAAGCCGTAAGGGCCTTCCAGAAATGCGCGAATAGCGGCCACCGGCATCGAAACGACCGCGTAAAGAAACAATCCCAGCAGGAGATACTTGAGGCTGCGCAGCCCGATATCGAGCGCCCGCGGCAGCCTGAGCCGCAACCGGCCAATGCGCCACAGGTACTCGGACACCGTGCCCACCGGGCACAGCCATCCGCAGAAGCTCTTGCGGAACAGCCACGACATCGCCAAAAAAGCGAGCAGCAAAAACATGCCTGCCGCATGGATCGTGGGCGTGCGGCCGGTCAGCAGCAGAACCTTCAGATTCATGAGCGACGCAATGGGCAGCCAACCTTCCACGCCCGCCGGCCGGCTGGCGTAGACCGAACGCCCGCCGGTCTCGTAATAGCGCACGAACAGACAAAACTCAACGCCGATCCAGACATTCAAAGCCAAGAAGCCTAACTGAAACGCGCGCCGCAGAGACTGCGAACGATCGGGCGGCGCGCGCTTTACGAGCTTCTTGCGCGCGGTTTTCGGCGGCGCGGTAGCCGTGGCCACGGATTTCAATCCCCCGCTTCCTGCGGCCGCACTTCCCACGATCCCTCCGTCACGTAGCCGCGCTCGTCATAAGAGTGCCCGGTAACCAGGCCCAGCACAAACCATCCCAGCACCAGCGCGCCGAAGGCGAAAATGCTGTCGCCGATCATACGCATCCAGCGCAGGTCGTTCATGTGCCCGCTGTGCAGGAATTCCGGCGACCGCGCGTACCAGGTTCCGTATTCGACAGACGCCCAGGTCTGCATCAAGCCGATGGGCAGCAGGCTGACCAGCACCATCACGGCCAAGCCGATGTTGATCGTCCAAAACGCCAACGCCAGGGGCGCGTTCTTCCAGGCTTTGCCGGGCCGCAGCGCGCGCAGGCAGAATAGCATCAAGCCCAGACCGAGCATGCCATACACACCGAATAGCGCGGTGTGCGCATGCACCGGCGTGGTGTTCAAGCCCTGCATGTAATAGAGCGCGACCGGCGGATTGATGAGGAAGCCGAACAGCCCGGCGCCCACGAAATTCCAGAACGCGACGGCCACAAAGAAATAGATCGGCCACTTGTACGCCGCCACCCAAACGTGCTGTTGGCGCGAGCGCGCCAAGCGGATGTTCTCCCAAGCTTCGAAGCCGATCAGCACCAGCGGCACCACTTCGAGTGCGCTGAACACCGCGCCGAGGCCCAGCACCACGTTCGGCGTGCCGGCAAAGTACAGATGATGGAAAGTCCCGATGATGCCGCCAGATAGAAAGACGACGGTCGAGAACAGCACCGCGCGCGTGGCCGTGGGCACCGACAGCAGTTTCAGCCGCGTGAGCAGGAAGGCAATCACCACCGTAGCGAAAACTTCGAAGAAGCCCTCCACCCACAGGTGCACCACCCACCAGCGCCAATACTCGGCGGTCACCAGGTTGCTGCGCTCGCCATACATCAGCCCGGCAGCGTAGAACAGCGGGATCGCAATACTCGACAGCAGGAACATCAGCAGTAGCGAATAGCTCTGGTCGCGCCGCGCCAGCGCCGGTTTCAGCGCCCGCCACATCAGCCACAACCAGAACGTCAGACCCACGAAGAGCAGGATTTGCCAGAAGCGACCCAGGTCGACGTATTCGTAGCCTTGCGTTCCGAACCAGAACCACAGGTTGCCCAGCTTATGTTCGATGCTCATCCACTCGCCGGCTAGTGATCCCACCACCACAATCAACAGCGCACCGAACAGCGCATTGACGCCCAGACGCTGGCCCTTCGGCTCGACGCCGCTGATAGCCGGCGCGACGTACAGCCCGGTTGCGAGCCACGAAGTCGCAATCCAGAACAGCCCGATTTGCAGGTGCCAGGTGCGCGTGACGCTATAAGGCAGCCAGCGATCCAGCGGGATGCCATAGAAGCCCGAACCTTCCACGCCGTAGTGCGCGGTGATCGCGCCCAGGGCCACCTGCACCACCCACAGTGCGGCCACCACGAAGAAGAATTTCACGGTGGCCCGCTGCGAAGGCGTCGGCTTCAGCCCCAGCAGCGGATCGCTGTCCGGCAACAATTCCTGTTCTACCGTGCGCGGCTGCGAGGCGAAATACCAGACCATGCCGCCCACTCCGGCCAGCAGCAGAATGAAGCTGACCACGCTCCAAACGATGGCGCCACCGGTCGGCTGATTGCCTATCAACGGTTCGTGCGGCCAATTCTGGGTGTAAGTGACGCCGCTGCCCGGGCGATCGGTGGACGCTGCCCACGCGGTCCACCAGAAGAACGCGCTCATCTGCCGCGCCTTCACGGGATCGCTCAAAGCGTCGCGCGGAATCGCGTAATCGCTGCGGCCGTCACGGAAGACACCCGCATAGTAGCGCTCCAGTTCTGCGAAGGCATCGGCGCGGATGGGATCGACGGTAACGCGCCCGGTGGCCGGATCCCAGGTATTCGTCCGCATCAATTGCTGCAGCCGCGCCTGCAAGGCGGCCTGCTGTTCGATGGAGAGTGCGGCGTAACTCGCAGCCCCGGCGGCCGCTGCCCAACGGCCCAGAATGAATGTGCACTCGCGATGCAGCCAGTCCGCCGTCCAATCCGGCGCCACATAGGACCCGTGTCCCCAGATGGTTCCGACTTCCTGGCCGCCAATCGATTGCCAGACATTCTGGCCATTCTGGATCTCGGAGCCATCGAAGAGCACGCGCCCGTCCGAAGATGCGACTTGCGAGGGAATCGGCGGCGCGCTATGCAACACCTTGAATCCGACCCCGCCTAGCACCGCAAACGAGACCGTGATTACCAGCCCCAACGCGATCCAGAGTTTCTTGTAAGTCATCGGCTTGTCCGCTCCATCGCGATCGCCCGCGGAAACAGGATGTTGTTTTCCAGATGGATGTGTTGGTGCAGGTCCTGTTCGAGTTCCGCCAGCGCCTGGTAGAGTGTGCGAAAACTCGCGCAGGCGTCCGGCGGCGCCGTATACTCACCGCTGGCCGCGCGCATTTGCGCCAACGCCTGTCCGGCGCCGTCGTGCTCATGGACCATCATCGCCACTGGGTTCCGCACCGTTCCAAATGGCGGCGGCACCACGGGCTCCTTCTCGATGAATGCCTCCTCCAGCCGCACGATGTAGGGGAACAAGATCATTTCTTCTTTGAACAGGTGTGAGGTGAGTTCCTGGGCCAGCCCATTGAAGGTATCGAGCATGCGCGCCAGTTCGGGATGGTTTTTCCCATGCACCGCCGTGACCTTGTCAAACAGCGGCGCCAAACGCGCAAGCTCCGCGCGTGTGTACCGGTGGTGCGTGCCCTGGATGTGCGCGATTAGGTCTGCCAGTGGCTCGGCCGCCCAATTCCGCTCGGGAACCTGGGCGCGCGCCGCTTCCGCCGCCATCGCGAGCTCATCCTGTACGGTTTCGATGGGCAGCCCCGCCGCGCGGCACGCCTCTTCCAGGGTGCTGTTGCCGCGGCAGCAATAATCGATTCCGTGCTTCTCGAAAACCCGCGTTGCGGCCGGATTCTGAGCCGCCAGTTCACCTACCGTCTTGGCTATCAGCGCCGTGCTCATTCTTCGCCTCCAAGCCAGAGGTTAGTCGAGGGCGCGGAGAATGCCGATGACTTTAGTCACACCCGAAGGGATTAAGATTCCAACTCGGCCGCGAGCGAGGGGATATCCCGGACTACCACGTTGCGGCCATCGACCTTGAGCAGTCCCTCGGCCTGCAGACGCGACAGATTGCGCGAGACCAGCTCGCGTACGGTTCCGATCTGCGCGGCCAGTTCCTGCTGGTTGGCCGGCAACACAAAGGCGATGCCTTCGGGGGTCACCTGGCCCTCATGTTGCGCCATGCGCAGCAAGAACGAAACCAGCCGATGGCGGACCGTGGTAAACGAAAGTTCCTCGATGATCCCGACCAGGCGGCGCAGGCGCGCGCCCACCGCGCGCAGCACTTTCAGTGCAACCTGCGGATGCGCCAGGCATAGCGCCTGAAAATCCTGCTTGCCGATGAACAGCAGCGTGGCGTCGTCCATCGCCGCGCCCGAAGCCGGATAGACTCCGCCGTCGAATACAGGAATCTCAGCCACGGAGTTGCCGGGACCATCAATGGTGAGGACCTGCTCCCGTCCGTTCGGCGATGTCTTGAAGAGCCGTACGTGGCCGCGCTCCACCACGTACAATCCGGCGCAAGGCTCGCCTTCGCTGAAGATCACTTCGCCCGGCGAGTAATGGCGCGGCGTCACGCAGCGCAGCACGTAGCTCAATTCAGCATCCGTCAGCCCGGAAAAGATCGGCGCCTGTGCCAGGATGCCAGTGTAGTCCGCGCGTGTTTCCGCCACGCTGATTATTGTAGTGCCCGCGCGGGTCTCAAAACCGGACGCCGATATCCCCGGTCAGCATGAACCATCGGTCGCGCCCGTAACCGCTGTTGGCCAGCATCAAGCGCGGCGTGGCTCCCAGCCAGAAGTGCCGCCCGTGATCGAGAGCCATGGCGGCCGTCCACTTAAGGTAACCGCCGAAGCCGTTATATCCGACGGTGTTCCCGCCATTTTCATATAGCCCGCCTATGCCGGCCGACAATTCAAACCGATCGTGTTTCAAGGGCAGAATGAAACGCACGCCGAACGGCACCCAGATGAACCGGCTGCTGAAGGTGTAGCAGCCGCCCTCTGTGCAAAAGCCCGGCACCGGATTGATGCCCCCGAATACGCCCGCTTCGGGCTCGAGCCACGGCTTCACGCGGTAGCCGTATGTGGCGCCTAGACTCACCTGTGTGGCATACGGTTCGTACGCCGCGATCCCCCAGGTGGCGCCGCCGCTGAACGTGAAATCGTTGCGTTGAAAAGACTGGGCCTCGATCGGCAGCGCGAGAAGGCATAGCAGCACGATGCTTCGCATAACTGGTCCCCAGCAATCCGATTGCCGCGGGGGTCAGATCGGTGGTAGAATGTCTACCATCGGCAGATCGGAGGCATCCGCGACATGAACTGGCAAAGACGGCGGCGCGAGAACGAACTGGAGCGCGAACTCCGCGCGGACCTGGAGCTCGAAACCGAGGAGCAGCGGCGCAAGGGACTCCCGCCTCAAGAAGCCCGTTGGGCCGCACAACGAGCCTTCGGCAATACCACCCTGGTCAAGGAGGAAGTCCGCGCGGTCTGGCGCTGGGCCTTCTTCGACCGCCTGAAGCAGGATCTGACCTATGCGTTGCGCGGCATGCGCAAAAGTCCCGCGTTCACCATGACTGCCGTGCTCTCGCTCGCTTTGGGCATCGGCGCCAATACCGCCATCTTCAGCCTCATGGACGCGTTGATGCTGCGCCGCCTGCCAGTGAAGCATCCCGAGCAACTGGTGGTCTTCGGCACCGGCCGCGCTTCGGGAGTTAACGACGGTTTTCCCCACAACCAGGTGGACCTGTTCTCGCAGCCTTTCTTCCAGCAAGCGCGCGCCCGCAAAGATGTTTTCTCCGACATTGCCGCCATCGAAAGCATGGCGGTGGACGCGCGCGTGCGCTTTAGCGGATCGAGCGGCGATGCCGAGCCGGTCACCATGCGCCTGGTCTCGGGCAATTACTTCCCGATGCTGGGGGCGGGCGCCGCCATCGGGCGCGTACTCGATGCGAATGACGATACCGAGCCCGGCGCCAATCCCGTGGCCGTGATGAGCTACAGCCTTTGGGAGCGCCGGTTCGGCGGGCAGGCCGATGCAGTGGGCCGCACGCTGTCCTTCAACGGGACCGTTTACCGCATCGTGGGCATCGCCGCGCGGGAATTCTTCGGCACCGAAGTCGGCGCCGCGCCCGACTTCTGGATTCCGCTCTCCATGCAAGCGCAGGCGCAACCGTGGCTGCACAGTCCGCGCGATAAGATGACGCAGTCCCTCTTGCTGATCGGCCGCATGCAACCGGGCATCACAATGCGAGCGGCGCAGTCGAACTCTGACCTGGTATTCCATCAATGGCTGCGTGAGCTCGCTGGCGCAGCTCCTTCTGCCGACCAGATCCAGGATATGCGCCACGCGCGCATCGAGCTGATGTCCGCGGCTACGGGCATTTCGCGTCTGCGCCGAAACTACTCTCGCCCGCTCAGTATTCTCCTCATCATCACCGGGCTCGTGCTACTGATCGCTTGCGCCAACATCGCGAACCTGCTGCTGGCGCGCGGCACGGCGCGGGAGCGCGAGATCGCCGTTCGTTCCGCGCTAGGCGCAGGTCGCGGCCGGTTGCTCGCGCAGATGCTCTCAGAAAGCCTGTTGCTATCGCTGATCGGTGGTGCGCTGGGCGTCGCCGCCGCGCTGTACGGCAGCCGCGTCTTGTTGGCCATGGTCTCGCCGGGCCACGTTCCGATCGCCCTCGATGCACGACCGAACAGCGCCGTAATGCTGTTCACGCTGGCGCTTTCGCTCGCCACGGGCTTGCTGTTCGGCACCCTGCCCGCGCTGCGCTCCACGCGCGCCGGCGCCGCGGAGTCGCTCCGGGAAGGCAGAGGCACCGCCCAATCACACTTCAACAATCGCGCCGGCCAAGTGCTGGTGGCGGCGCAAGTGGCGCTTGCCATGTTCCTCATGATTGGCGCCGGCCTATTTATCCGCACACTCGCGAATCTGGAGACCGCCAACGCCGGTTTCGACCAGGATCGCGTCCTGCTCCTGAGCCTGGAAATGGATTCGAGCGCGGCGCAGGGCCAGGTGTTGGTGAACATCTTCCGGCGCATCGAAGCGCGCGTCCAGAGCTTGCCGGGTGTTGAGGCCGCCAGCTTCGCCATGATGACCTTTCACGAAGGGCATTGGACGTCAATAGTATGGCGGTATGGGGAGACGCACAGCGAGGCGACGGCCCTCGATTTCGAAGGGAATCGCGTAGGCGAGGAATACTTCAAAGCGATGGGCATTCCGGTAGTGGCCGGGCGCACGTTCGGCCCGCAGGATACACCACACTCGCCCGCCGTTGCGGTGGTGGATGAAACGTTTGCCCGCAAGCTGTTCCCGAATGTTCCTCCGCTTGGGCAGCGCTTCGATCTGGGCGGTCCGGTCGAGATCATCGGCGTCGTGAAGGACGTGAAACACGAGAGCCTGCGCGAACAGGACCGCGGAGATTGGTACCTGTTCAACGGCCAGGAAAACAATCCGGACGGCTTCCATGAGATTGTGGTGCGTTCGCGGGCAAACGCGCCAGGATTGATCGCGGCCATTCGGGCTGCCATTCACCAGGAAGATTCCCGCGTCGCGATTACACAGGCGACCACCCTGCGCGAGCAGGTGGATGGCTCGCTCGGCGAAGAAAAGCTGATGGCCAAGCTGGCGGGCTTCTTCGCGCTGGTGGCGCTGGCGCTCTCGGCGATTGGCATTTACGGCGTCATGTCGTATCGTGTGGCGCGTCGCACTAACGAAATCGGCATCCGCATGGCGTTGGGCGCGCGGCCGTCGGACGTGCTGAACGGCATTCTGCGCGAGGCGCTCGCTCTGGTAGCCGCCGGTTTTCTGGTGGCTATTCCGGCGGCATTAGTGTGCGGCAGGCTGGTCGCCACCCAGCTTTACGGCGTAGCGCCGGGCGACTTCCAGACGATCGCCATGGTAGCGGGCGCATTGCTTGTGACCGCGTTAGCTGCGGGATTCGTCCCTGCACGGCGCGCCGCGCGTCTCGATCCCATGTCCGCCTTGCGTCGCGAATAAGCGCTACAAACCGGCCCGCCGCCACAATTCGTCCACGCGCCGCTTCACATCATCGGACATGCGGATCACGCCCGGCCACGGCCGCGTGAAGCCTTCCTGTGGCCATTTGCGCGTGGCATCCATGCCCATCTTCGACCCGAAGTCCGGCAGCCGGCTCGAATGATCGAGCGAATCCACCGGCCCGAGTACAAACTCGATGTCGCGCTGCGGGTCGATATTGTTCAGCGCTTTCCACGCGACCTCGCGCACGTCCTGCACGTCGACGTCTTCATCCACCACCACGATGCACTTGCTGAACATGGCCTGCCCCAAGCCCCAGATCGCCGACATCACCTTGCGCGCGTGCCCGGGGTACGACTTGCGGATCGACACCAGGATCAGGTTATGGAAGATGCCTTCGGCCGGCATGCAGATGTCGCGCACCTCGGGCAATTGCAATCGCATCAGCGGCAGAAAAATGCGCTCGATCGCCTTGCCCATGTAAAAATCTTCCATGGGCGGCGGGCCTACGATCGTCGCCGTATAAATCGGATCCTTGCGCTCGGTGATGCATGTCACGTGGAACACCGGATACTCATCAGCGAGCGAATAGAAGCCCGTGTGATCGCCGAACGGACCTTCCGTGCGCATCTCGCCCAACTCCACGTAGCCTTCCAGCACGATCTCCGCTTGCGCGGGAACCTCCAGATCGCACGTCTGGCACTTCACCATCGGCACGGGATCGCCGCGCAGGAAGCCCGAGATCATCATCTCGTCCAGATCCGGCGGCAGCGGCAGGATCGACGAGAACATGGTCGCCGGATCCGCGCCGATGGCTACCGCCACATCCATGCGCGTCTGGCCGTGCGCGCGCAAGCGCCGGTAATGTTCCGCGCCCTGCTTGTGCGTCTGCCAGTGCATGCCGGCCGTACGCTCGTCGTAGATCTGCATGCGATACATGCCGCAATTACGCTTGCCCGTATCCGGGTTGCGCGAGAACACCAGCGGCAGCGTGATGAAGCGGCCGCCATCTTCCGGCCAGCATTTCAGCACCGGGTAATCGAACAACGAGAATCCGGACGTGCGCACGACTTCCTGGCACGGCCCTTTCGAAACAACCTTCGGAAAGAACGATCCCATCTCCGCGAGCTTGGGCAGCATCTTCAGCTTGCCGATCAGTCCCTCGGGCATGCGCATCTCCAGATACTCGGCGATGCGCTGCGCCACCGCCTCCACTGAATCGACTTCCAGCGCGATCTGCATTTTGCGCATGCTCGCGTAGCTGTTGATGAGCACGGGAATGTTGTAGCCCTTGGGCTTCTCGAATAACAGGGCGGGGCCGCCGCGCTTAACGGCGCGGTCGGCAAACTCGGTGATCTCCAGGATGGGGTCCACTTCGAACGGGATGCGCTTGAGCTCCTGGTTGCGCTCCAGCGCGGCGATGAATTCACGCAGATCGGCGTAGGCCATAAACGAGGGCGTCTCACTTTCTACTATGATTGAAGTTCGAACAAATCATCAAGGAGAACGCATGTTTAGTCGAGTGGCATTGGTCACGGGCGCCAGCCGGGGAATTGGCCGGGAGATCGCTCTGACGTTATGCCGCGCCGGTTTCGATATCGTGGTGGCTTCACCGGAGATCGAAAAAAACGAGGAAGTGGCGGAGAAGATTCGCGCCTGTAGCGGGCAGGCGCTCACGGTGAATCTGGACCTGTTATCGTACGATTCCATCCGGGACAGTTTTGCGACAGCGCTGCAGCATTTCGGACGCATTGACGTGCTGGTGAATAACGCGGGCGTGACGCGCGACGGCTTGGCCGTGCGCATGAAGCGCGAGGATTGGGATCGCGTGCTACAAATCAACCTGCACGGCGCGTTCTTCGCCATCCAGCAGGTGCTGCCGTCGATGATGAAGCAGCGCTACGGGCGCATCATCAACATCGCCTCCGTGGTCGGCGAGGCCGGAAATGCCGGGCAGGCCAATTACGTAACATCGAAAGCTGGAATCATCGGGCTGACCAAGGCTATCGCGCAGGAGATGGCCGCGCGCGAAATTACCGTAAACGCCGTGGCGCCCGGTTTCATCGATACCGACATGACCGCAGTGCTCTCTGACGAGCTGAAGGAGAAGCTGCTCGCGCAGGTGCCGCTACGCCGGTTAGGTCGTCCGGAAGAGATCGCGGCCGCCGTGCGCTTCCTGGCGAGCGACGAAGCTGGATACATCACCGGGCATGTGTTGAACGTGAACGGCGGCATGTACATGTAATGCGGGGCAGGGCCGCGCCCTGCGCAGGGCTCACAGCCCCGCACTTCCGACGGGTCAAGGGTCCGCGCGCTGCGCCCGGCTCGAAACCGTTTCGTTGTTCACGATCGGATTAGCCCAGAATCCGATGCCCAGCACCCATCCGAACGCCACATACAGCAGCAAAATGCCGATCCGCAATCCGAAGTGATCACTCAAATAGCCGATACTCAACGGCAGCACCGCGCCGCCGGCGATCCCGGTACACAGAATTCCAGACACCGTTCCGTGATGTTCAGCTACCGAGTTGAGTCCCAGCGAAACGATCATCGGCCACATGGCACTGGCGCCCAAGCCCACCAGCGGGAACGCCACTAGCGACACCCGGTCCGATCCGAGCAGCGCGATCGTCAGCATGAGAATCGTCAGGCAAGAGCCGCCGATCAGCACGCGGCGCGAATCGAAGCGGCGCAGCAGGATCACCCCGATCACACAACCGGCAGTCATCAGCCCCCAGAACCACGATACCGCCTGCGCGCCGGTGGTCTGCGGATCGGCATGATGATATGTCGCCAGGAATTGCGACATCCAGTCGGCCGTGCCTTGTTCGGCGCCCACATACATGAACGTGCTGGCGAAGAATAACAGCACGACGGGCATGCGAAAAACGCTGCGATGCGTCTCCCAACTACCGGCCTTTTCGTCCTCCAGAAGCTCGACTTCCGGGAAACGGACCATCGCCAGCAGCGCCACCATAATGGCGGAGGTCGCCGCCAGCATCCAGTAGACGGAAATCCACGATAGACCCGCGGGCACCACCGCCGCCAGCGTTCCGATCAGCGGTCCGGAGCGCGCGCCTTCCAGGTTGCGCACCAGGTAGGAATAAATCAGCGGGCTGATGAACGAGGCGCAGCCGAAGACCAATTGCGACAAGGTGGCGTTGAGAGCGAAATGCTCCGATCCGCCGGCCACGCGCAGCAGCGGGTTGATGGCAACCTGCAATAGCGCCATGCCCACGCCAATCAGAAACAGTGACGTGATCGCCACGCTGTACACGTGCACGATCGCGAAGAACAAAGCGCCCCCAAAAGCCAGCCCGAACCCGATGAGGATGACTCTCTTTTCGTGCAGCCATTCAACTAGAATTCCCGCGGGAATGGACGCCACGCCATAAGCAATGAAGAACGCGAATGGCAGGAATCCGGCTGCCGTCAGGCTCAGGCGGAAGCTGCGGATAATGTCGGGGATGATCGGACCGAGAACGTTCGTCAGCAAGGCGATGACGAAAAAGATGGCCAGCACTACGGCGACCAGATACGGGCGGCGTTCGGCTGACTCTGCGGAGTTCATTCGATGGTAGTGACCTTGGTGAGCAATTGGAATTGGCCGGGCGCGTGGCCCGCCAGTGCCGCGATCGCCAGCGACGTCAACTGCAAAGGCAGCATCTCTAGAACCGGCCGGACCGCCGGCGCGGTCTCCGGAATGCGGAAGGCATCCACATCGGATTGCGGCCCGATCAACGCGGCCTTTCCACCCGCCGCACGCACGTCGCGCACCAGATTCTCGTTCAACGGTGCGGTCTCCGCGTCGCCCGCGAACGCCAGCAGGTACGCGCCCGGCCCGGACATTTCAAACGGCCCATGCCGGAACGCGGAGCACGTCATGCCTTCGGCGTGGAAGTGCGCGGATTCCTTCAGAATCAAACCACCCGTGCCCGCGGCCGCGAGCGAGCTTCCGCGGCCGGTAACGAACAATGCACGCACACCGTCAAACAGCGCGGCCAGGCTGGCGACTTTCGTTTCCCAACCGGCGAGATATTGCGCGGCAGCCGGGGCGGCCTCGCACAAGGTGTTCTCCGCAGCACGACGATCCCCGCCGCACAGTGCCGCGCCCAGCCACTCGAGCGCCAGCAGGATGGTGACGAAGGTCTTCGTCGAGACCGAGTATTCCGCGCCGGCACGCGTCATCACCGTATGATCCGCGCGCGTGGCCAACGGCGAGTCCGGTGTATTGGTCACGCCGATAATGCGCATGCCTTGCGGAGCGGTATCCAGCAATCGCACAATCTCCACGCTGCGGCCAGATTGCGACACCGCAATCACCAGCGTTCGCGGCGAGAGGGCGCCGGCGTAGTAATGAATCAGCTCCGAGGTCTCGTAAGCCGCCGCGCAGTAGCCGTGCGCGGCGAGTCGAATAGCCAGAGGATGCAACGCGTGAAACGATGCGCCCATGCCCGTCAAGATGACGCGATCAACACCGCTGAACCGCGGTAATGCCGGTGCGGCGCTCAGCCCCGCGACAGTTTCCGCCAAGGCTTGCGGCTGCGCCAGGATGTCCCGCAGGTACGGGCCTTCGACCGCCGCGGAATCAAAGCGCACGGCCGCTCCGCTGCTCCCAACTCTCAGACGGCAATCCTGTCATCACACGTTCCATCGTAATCGATCCTTCCACCGGACACACCAGCCAGCACAAATTGCAGCCCACGCATTCCTGCTCGTCGACCTTAGGAATGCGCGCCGGGGGCGTGTGCGCTGTATCGACCGCCACGACGGCCGGCGTCTGCGCGGGACGGACCCGGCTGGCCGCCAGCACGTCTTCGGGTGTGCGGGCGCCGTTCACGTGGATGCACTGGTGCGCGCCATCCCAGCAGGCGATATAGCAAAGGCCGCAGCCAATGCACACCTCGGGATGAATGCGCGCCACGATTTTATAATTCAGATCGAGGTGCTTCCACTCAGTGACGCGCGCGAGGCTCAGCCCGCGGAAATCGTCGAGCGTGCGGAATCCTTTCTCATCCATCCAGTTGCTCAGGCCCTCGAGCATGTCTTCCACGATGCGATAACCGTAATGCATCACCGCCGTGCAGACCTGCAGGCTATGGCAGCCGAGCAGTAGAAACTCGGCAGCCTCTTGCCAACCCGAGATGCCGCCGATTCCGGAAACTGGCAAGCCGCACGCCGCGTCGGCGGCCAATTGCTGCACTAGGTGCAGCGCGATCGGCTTCACGGCCGGGCCGCAATAGCCGCCATGGCTCGAACGCCCGCCCACGTCCGGGCGCGGCGTAAAGGTGTCGAGATCGATACCCGTGATGGAGTTCAGTGTGTTGATGGCAGTCAGTCCATCGGCGCCGCCGGCTTTGGCTGCGCGGCCGATCGTGCGGATGTCGGCCACGTTGGGAGTCAACTTCACCAGCACCGGCGTACGTGCGACTTCCTTCACCCATTCGGTGATCATCTTCGTGTATTCGGGCACCTGGCCGACCGCGCTGCCCATGCCGCGCTCGCTCATGCCATGCGGGCAGCCGAAATTCAATTCCAGGCCGTCGGCGCCAGCGTCTTCGGTACGGCGGACGATCTCGTGCCAGGCTTCGCGCCGCGACTCCACCATCAGCGAAGCGATCACCGCGTGCTGCGGGTACTGCTTCTTCACCTCCGCAATCTCTCGCAGATTAGTCTCGATGGGCCGGTCCGTGATCAGCTCGATATTGTTGAGACCCATCATGCGCAGGCCGTTCCAATCGACCGACGAGTAACGCGATGCGACGTTCACGATCGGCTCGCCGATGGTCTTCCAGACCGCACCGCCCCAGCCCGCGTCGAATGCGCGCTTCACCTGGTCGCCGCAATTGCTGGGTGGTCCGGAAGCCAGCCAGAACGGATTCGGCGAAGGAATACCCGCGAAGCGCGTGCTGAGATCAGCCAAGTTTAGCCTCCAGATAGCGCGCGATACCGGCCGCTGCCCGTTTGCCATCGGCCACCGCGTCGACCACCTCACGGCCGCCGTTCACACAATCGCCGCCGGCAAAATAGCGCGGATTCTTGGTCTGCCCGGTTTCCGGATCGACCACCACGCTGCCGCCCGCGACATGCACTTCGCGGAACTGCGCCAGGAAATCGAGCAGCCGGGACTGGCCGATCGAAGGCACCACCATGTCGCAAGGCAATTGGAAATTCGATCCGGCCACGGGCAGCGGCTGATGCCGTCCGCGGCGATCTGGCGGCCCCAATTCCATCCGCACGCATTCGATCGCTTCGACGGCGCCATTGCCGTGAATGGCGACCGGCTGCGTCAGCCAGTGAAAGCGCACGCCATCGCGCTTGGCCAAGTCGTATTCGAACTCGAAGGCCGGCATTTCCGTCTCCGTGCGGCGATAGACCACGTGCACTTCCTCGGCCCCTAGACGCAACGCCGCCGTCGCCGCATCAATCGCCGTGTTACCTCCACCCACCACGACGACGCGCTTGCCCACGCGCGCGCCGCGATGCGTCTTGTAATCCGCAATGAAACGCAGCGCGTCGATCACGCCGGGCAAGCCTTCGCCGGGAATATCGAGCGGTTGGGTACCACCCAGCCCCACACCCAGGAAGATCACATCAAACTGTATTTCGAGTTCGCGGACGCGGATCTCGCCGGCAATCTCGGAACTCAACTGGAACGTGACGCCCAGCGAGCGCACCAGTTCCACCTCGCGCTGGCTATCGAGCGGACGCAGTTTGTAATCGGCCACGCCATACGTGTTCAGTCCGCCGGCCAACGGACGATTATCGAAGACAGTGACCGCGAAACCCAGCCGCCGTAGGCCCGCCGCGCAGGCGAGTGATGCCGGGCCCGCCCCAATGCAAGCCACGCTACCGGGACGCTGATCCGCCGCCGCGGGCAAGGTCCGGCCGCGATTGTAAAAATGATCCATGGCGTAGCGCTGCAATCGCCCGATTTCGATAGGCCGCTCATGGTAGCGGTGCAGCACGCAAGCGCCTTCGCACAGCACCTCCACGGGGCAGACGCGCGCGCAGCTCAGCCCCAGAATGTTCGCGTTCAGAATCGTCAGCGCCGATCCGTTCAAATTGCCGCTGGAGATCTTTTTGATGAATCCCGGCACGTCGATGTGCGTGGGGCAGGCGTTCGTGCATGGGGCGTCGAAGCAATATAGGCAGCGGTGGGCCTCGACGAGCGCCTCACGGCTGCCGAGCGCGGGATGGATCTCGGCAAAGCTGGCGGCAAATTCGGGTTCGGTGCTCATAGCGGTCACGCCGTAGTCAGGGCGCCGTACAGATCCGGACGCCGGTCGCGGAAGAATTGCCAGGTCTTGCGGACTTCCCCGATCACGTCCAGATCGAGATCGGCCGTGAGCACCTCGTCGCGGTCGCGCGCGGCCTGCGCGATGATCTGGCCGCGCGGGTTGCAGAAGTAACTCGACCCGTAGAATTCGCCGATGTTCCAGGGCGCCTCCACGCCCACGCGATTGATGGCCCCGATGAAATATCCGTTGGCCACCGCGTGCGCGGGCTGTTCCAGTTTCCAAAGGTGCTCGCTCAATCCCGCGACCGTGGCGGAGGGATTGAAGACAATCTCCGCGCCGTTCAGCCCCAACGCCCGCGCGCCTTCCGGAAAGTGCCGGTCGTAGCAGATGTAGACGCCCACGCGCACGCCGCCGACATCGAAGACCGGATAGCCGAGGTTGCCCGGACGAAAATAGAACTTCTCCCAGAAGCCCGGCGCAACGTGTGGGATGTGCGTCTTGCGATACTTGCCGAGATAGCCACCATCCGCCGCGATCACCGCGGCAGTGTTGTAGTAGATGCCCTCCTGCTCGAGTTCGTAAACCGGCACGATCAGCGCAACATGATTCTGGCGGGCGACATCCTGCATGCGCCGGATGGTCGGTCCATCGGGCACCGGCTCGGTAAAATCGTACCAGCGCACTTGCTGCTCGGCACAGAAGTAGGGGCCGTTGAACAGTTCCTGCAGGCACACGATGTGCGCGCCCGCCTCGGCTGCCTGGCGGATGTAGCCGATGTGCTTCTCAATCAGGGCCTGCTTGATTTCTTCGAGCGGTAGATCGGGCGCAGCTTCGGCACGCGCCTGGATGAGGGAACAGCGGACAAGACGTGGCATGTGGTTGCGTTCCTGCCGATCGCATTATTATAACGTTGGAAGCCGCCATGCAGAACGAGCACTCCGTTTCAACTCATTTACGATTGGATACAGCGGAGTATGACCGCATCATTCGCACGTACATCCCGTACTACGACGAAAGCCGCGCCGTGCAGTTCGATCTGCTCGCGGCCAGTGGGCTGCAGCCCGACGCGCGGATCGTCGACTTAGGCGGCGGTACTGGCTCTCTCGCCGAAGCGATTCTGGAGCGCTTCCCGCAAGCTCGCGTGCTGGTGCGCGACATCGATCCCGAGATGCTCGCCGTCGCGCAAACTCGCCTGTCCCGTTTCGCCGATCGTGTGGAACTCGGCCGCGCCTCATTCGCCGATCCGCTGCCACGTGTCGATGCGGTGCTCTCGGCTTTCGCTCTGCACCATATCCCGACGCTGGCGGACAAGACCGCGGTCTATGGCCGCATCCACGATGCAATTCGTCCGGGAGGCGTGTTCCTGAACAATGACGCGGCAGCCGGACCCTTCTGGCCGCTCCTGCGCGACCAGTGGGCGGCGTTCATGGCGACCCAGGGTTTCACCCTGGAGCAAGGCTATCGCAACCTGGACGATTGGGCCGCGGAAGACACTTATTTCTCGGTCCGCGAGGAATTAGAAGCTATGGCCGCGGCTGGATTCGAACAAGCCGAATGCGCGTGGCGCCGCGGCCCGATCGCCATCTTCGCGGCGCGGCGATAGCCTCAGACTTTTTCCGGAACCACGTACGGCGCGCGATAATTGCGCGTCAGCAACTTGTCGGCTTCTTCATCGCCCACGAAGCGCTCCGTCGCCGGATCGAAGTGCAGTTGGCGGCCGAGCCGGTACGAGATGTTGCCCAAATGCGCCAGCGCGCTAGCCATGTGCGCCGTTTCCACCGGGCCGTCCAGGTCGCTCGGGTTGCGGCTGTGTACCGCTTTGATGAAGTTGGCGTAGTGATCGCCCCCGGCCTTGCGCTTTGGGCCGGGTTCGCGTTTCGCCCCCAGGAACACTTCGTAGGAATCGTAGCCGTTGATTTGGAGATAACCTTCCGAGCCGTAGAAGATGTTGCCCACGCCCACGCCGCCTTCCAGATTCGTGAACCAGGGACGCACCTCGAACTGGATGATCTTCTTCTGCTCGGGATAATGGTAGATAGACGTCTGCGTCTCGGGCGTCTCCTTGTCGTCATCCCAAAGAAACTTGCCGCCCATCGAGGTGATGTGAGTAGGCAGTCCCACGCCCAGGCCCCACATGCACATGTCGGTTTCGTGGATGCCCTGGTTGCCGACGTCGCCGTTGCCGTAGTTCCAATGCCAGTGCCAGTTGTAATGCACCAGCGCGCGGGTGAATTCGCGCGCCTGCGCCGGACCTTGCCAGATGTCCCAGTTGAGATACGATGGCGCGGGTTCGTTGCCCTTGTGGCCCACTGACGGCCGGATGCGGAATACCAGGCCGCGCGCCATGTAGACGTTGCCGATCACGCCCTCGTTCAGCAACTGTACGGCCTCCTTGATCGCTTCGGAACTGCGCAACTGCACGCCGTGCTGCACGATGCGGTTGTACTTGTGCGTGGCCTCGATCAGCTTGCGGCCTTCGTAAATGTTATGCGCGCCGGGCTTTTCGACGTACACGTCCTTGCCGGCCTGGCACGCCCAAATCGCCGCCAGTGAGTGCCAGTGATTCGGCGTGGCGATACTCACGGCGTCGATCGATTTGTCGTCGAAGACCTTGCGCAGATCCTGCTCGGTCCGGACTTTGCGCTGGTACTTCGCCTCGAACTGTTCGGCGCGCTCGTCGAGCAGGTTACGGTCGGGATCGCACAGCATGACCACTTCGGCGTCCGGCAGGTTGCCAAACCCGGCAATATGATCCCTGCCGCGTCCATTGATGCCCAGCACGGCGATCTGAATGCGGTTGTTGGCGGAAGCCTTGCGAGACATCAGCGTAATGCCGGCTCCGCTCGCGCCCAGGATGAAACTCCTTCGCGTGTTCATGGTGAACCTCTGTGGGCGATTCTAGCATATCGGCCTTGACATGCTCCAGAACTAGAGCTGATACTCTAGATATGGAGACACGCGCCGAGCGCCGGCCGGAAATCAGGGTAGAGCCAGTCCCACCCGAAATGCGCTGCGACCCGCAGGTCCGGCGACGGCTTTCCGGACCGGCGATACGTTCCTTCTTCAACATCTGCACCGCCTGGCAGCTGGCCGCGGAGGAACAGCGCGGGCTGCTCGGATGGCCGCCATCTTCCACCTTCTTCAAGTACAAGGGCGGCAACGTCTCGATCCTTTCATATGACACGCTGATGCGCATCTCGCTGGTGCTAGGCATCTACAAAGACCTGCACATTCTCTACCCTCAGCCCGAGCTGGCCGACCAGTGGGTGCGTCTGCCCAACAGCAACGCGCTGTTCGGAGGCGCGCCGGCCCTGAAGCTGATGATCGAAGGCGGACTCGACGGGCTCCACCAAGTCCGGCGCCTGCTCGATGGAAGGCGTGGCGGGTGGAACTGACACCGGCCGCGCGCAAGATGCGGCTGGAAGATACGTGCCGGCTGGTGCCCAGCCTATACCCGTCACGGGGAGTGCTGGACGTAATCACGCGGCCCGAAGATCTGGACGCCATCATCGAACTGGAGACCTGGACGAACGACCGCATCTCGTCGGAACTGGGCATGCTGCATCGCATCCCGCCGGAAGAATGGGTGACGGGCCGGCCGATGGCGAGCGTCATCATGGCCGCGTTTTGCCATCCGAAGCCAACTGGCGGCCGCTTCAATGGTCCGGATCGCGGAGCGTGGTACGCGGCCGCGTCGTTGCCGGCCGCGCATGCCGAAGTGATTTACCATCGCACGCTGGAACTGGCGGAAATCGGGGTCTTTGAAACACGCGTCCAGATGCGCCTGTACCTGGCGGACTTTGATGCCGCGTTCCACGATGTACGCCCGAAAACCGCGCAGAACGCGCCTTATCACGATCCCGTCAGCTACACCGCATCGCAGGCGCTGGCGCAGCGGCTGCTCACAGAGGATTCCAACGGTGTGATTTACCGCAGCGTGCGATACCCGGGAGGCCAATGTCTAGCCTGCTTCCGCCCGGCACTGGTCGCGAATGTTCGCAGCCAGGCGCACTTTGAATATCGCTGGGAAGGCACACGGACGCCACTCGTCCGTCGACTGGGCCGGGCTAGGAGGTAACCCGCCTATTTCACGTGCTCCAAGGCATGTTCGAAATCCGCCAGGACGTCGCGCCAATCTTCGATGCCCACCGACACGCGTACCAGCCCGTCGCCGATGCCGGACTCATCCAGTTCCCGCGCGGACATGCCGGAGTGCGTTGTGGATCGCGGATGGCACACCAGCGTCTCGACGCCGCCCAGTGAGACCGCATTGCGCCCGATCTTCAACTGGCGCAGAAAATCGAAAGCCGCCGCGCGGCCGTCGAAATCCAGGGAAAAAATGCCGCCGGGATACTCGCATTGTTCTTCGAAGATGCGGCGCTGCGCGGCATCTTTGAACAGCGTGGGATATACGACGCGCCGGATCTTAGGATGGCCGTCAAGCGCTTCGGCGATGCGCTGCGCGTTCTTGCTCTGGCGGTTCATGCGCAAGGCGACGGTGGGCAGCCGGCCGTCCAGCATCCAGCATTCATCGGGCTGCAGGATGTTGCCGAACATGCTGCGCCGCGAGACGATCCGCCGCATCAGTTGCGGATCGGCCGAGAGCGCGACGCCCGCCACCATATCACTCATGCCGGAAAGATACTTTGTGCCGGAGTACAGCGTCAGGTCGGCGCCCAGCATCAGGGGATGCTGAAACGTGGGGCCGAGGAAGGTATTGTCGACCATCACGATGGGCCGGTCGCGGCGGCTATGGGTGGCCTCGGCCACGCGGCGGATGTCGGTCATCACCAGCGTGGGATTGGCGGGCGTTTCGAGACATACGATGCTGATGTCGTCCGCCGCCTGGATGGCGCTCGAGATGGCGTCCATATCGCCGCCGGGAACCGCTATGCCATGCACGCCAAACGGTTCGAGGAAGGTGTGGATTAGCCCGGTCGTGCCCCCATAAAGCGGCGTCGTGTAGACGATCGAGGTGTTCGGCCGCGCCATGGTGAAGAATGCGGTCATGATCGCGGCCATGCCTGAGTTGAATACCGCGGCGGCGTGCGCGCCCGGCTCCAGCGGTACGATCTGGTCTTCCAGGATCTCGGCGTTCGGATGCGAAAAACGGGAATAGATCAGGTCCGGGCGCTCACCGTCTTCGGGTTGCACGCGCCCGGCCATGATCGAGAAAGCGCGCTCAGCCTCTTCCGGGCTGGCGAAAACGTATGTAGAACTGCGGAAGACCGCGGGCCTGGCGGATCCGAACGATAGATGCGGATCGAAACCTCGCGTGAGCACCGCCGTACGTGGGCGCACGTGAGTGTGCGTACCGTCAGGATTCGGCATGAATTACTCCTCCATCCAGAGTGTAGCGCCCGGCGTCCGGGGCTGGCCTCAAGGAAAACCACGTACCTGCCGATCTAATCCAGGGGTACCCGATTTGCGGTGCCCGGCATTTTGCGCAAGCTGATCCAATCCCGTTCCCTGGGCGCGCGTCTGGCGCGCTGGCTGACCATCGCCGCATTGGTTGCCGCCGCGCAGGCTGCGCCACCGGTGCGGACGACGGCCGAAGTGCGGGCGCTTCCTGCAGCCCGCGCAGCGCAGGGGTTGCCTGTTGAGCTGAAAGCGATCGTCACCTATCACGACCCGACCTCGGGCGACTTTTTCGTCCAGGACTCCACCGGCGCGATCTACGTCGAAACCGCCGCCCCCATCGCCACACCCGCCGGCGCGCGCGTCACAATCACCGGTGTCACCGCGGCCGACTTCACCAACGACATCCGCCAAGCCGCCATCGTCGAAACTGGGATAGGGCCGCGCCCGGAGCCGCGCGTCCTCCCGCTAGGCCGCCTGGTCTCAGGCGCCGAGGACTGCGCGTTTGTGGTCACGACAGGCCGCGTACGCAGCGCGTACATCATTTCTGACCATAGCGAATCGCGCCTGGAGATGCGCCTGGAAGATGCCGGCCGTTCGATCGGCGCACAGGTCCTGAATTATGCGGGCCTCTCACCAGACTCGCTGACCGGCGCGACCGTGCGCGTCACCGGCGTTTCGGCCGGCCATTTCAACGATCGCAAGCAATTGATCGGTTCCGGAGTCAGGGTGCAAAGCGCCGCGGATGTGGTCATCGTCAGGCCCGCCACGCCTGCTCCTTTCTCTCTCGCCCTCTGCCCGATCGACCGGCTTCTGGCATCCGGCCGTGGTCTTCCCGTGGGCCGGCGCGGCCACGTGGCGGGGGTAGTCACGTGCGTGCAGTCGGGGCGCTCATTGGTGGTCCAGGAAGGCAACGCACCGCTACAGGTGCACACGCGCCAGAGCACGCCGGTAAGTCCTGGCGACCGCGTAGAGGTCACTGGATTCCTGGCGTTTGGCGATTACAGTGCCGTATTCGAAGACGCGAATTACAGGGTAATCGGCGGGCACGCCGGATTGTCCGCGATGGTTGTGCCGCCGGGCGGCGAACTGAACGGCGCATTCGATTCCAAGCTGGTCTCGATTCAGGCGGAGCTGACCGGTGTCGCGAGTAGCGCCAGCCGGCTAACACTGGTTGTGAAGGCGGGAGGCGCGCTGTTTCCCGCCGTATTGGAGGCTCCCGTAATTCCCGCAGCGCTTGCGAATTTGCCGCCGGGGACCTTACTGCGGGTAACCGGCGTTTGCTTCGTCGAAGCCCGCGGCGTGTTCCGCGGCGCGCACGGCTATCGCATGGTGCTGCGCTCGCCCGATGACATTCGCGTGATCCGGCTGGCCCCCTGGTGGACGGCGGACCGCCTGCTTTACGGAGCGGGGGGACTACTGATCCTGGTCATTGCGGCCGTCGCCTGGGGAGCCACGCTGCGCATGCGCGTCCGCGCGCAAACCGCCGAGATGCAACGGGTTCTGGAAGCCAGGGCCATCCGGGAGGAGCGCATCGCGGCTATTCGCGAAGCCCGCGCCTATGTTCTCGAACGCATCAACAGCCGCGAGCCGCTGGCAGCGGTGCTGGGTTCGGTGGCGCGCCTGGTGGAGAGTTTCTTCAGCGGGGCAATCGGATACGTCCATCTGCTGACCGCTAACGGCGATCTGGAACTGGCGGCCAGCTCCCGTCCCGACGCCGCCCTTCACCACCGGCTGCAGCGCATTCCTGCCCAGACCAGCGCAGAGCTCTGCGCACGCGCCGTGCGGGAGAACCAACTCGTGGTCATCGAGGGATCGCCCGCCGCGTGCGCCTGCCCGATCCACTCGGCGAACCATAAGCTGCTGGGCGCGGTCAGCGTTGACTTCCCGGGCGGCAGGCCGGCCGATCCGCTGACGCCACTCATGGAAACCGGATCGCAACTTGCGGCACTGGCCATTGAGAACCGCAGGCTGTATGAAAGCCTTGAATACCAGGCATTGCACGATGCTCTGACTGGCCTGCCCAATCGCACCCTGCTGGATGTCCGCCTCGGGCAGGCGCTCGACTCGGTGCGGTCTCCGGGCGACAGCATCTCGGCAGCCTACCTGGACCTGGACGGCTTCAAGTGGGTGAACGATCGCTATGGCCACGCGGCCGGCGACGTCTTTTTGCAGAAAGCCGCCCAACGGCTCCTCGGCGCCGTCCGGGAAGGCGATACCGTGGCGCGCATCGGCGGCGACGAGTTCATGGTGATCTCGCGCGGCGTGCACAGCCGCTCGGAAGCAGTGGAAATCTGTAGCCGCCTGCGCGCCGCATTGGCTGAACCGCTGGATCTCGGCGGCGGTCTGTGCCTGCCCTGCTCGGCAAGCATCGGCGTGGCACTGTTCCCCGACGACGCCCACACCATGGAAGACTTGAAGCGTTCCGCCGACCGCGCCATGTACGCAGCGAAGTCAGGGGGCAAAGGCCGGCGCGTGACGGACCTCCCGGTCATCCAGGCGGGATGACTTGAAGGCTCCCGTTTTTCGATTAAAATAAGAGCGGCCACCTATGGACACGGAAGCCGGATTGCCGGTCCCGAAGCTGTTTACACCGCATCCCAACCTGGGCGACTGTGTGAACCACAACCTGATTGCGTCGGAAGTGGAAGGCGGCGTGTTTCTCGACCAGCTCCCGGAGGGCGCCGTCCTGCACGTCGAGACGCAAAATCGCGCCTACACACTGGTGAATCGCGGCAACGGGCATGTGCTCATTTCCGGACATCCGAAGTTTTGCCCGGAGCCGGTGCTGGTGCATATCGAGGGGTCCAACTGGGGCGGCTCGATGCTGAAGTCCGCATTCATCGGGCGCGGCATGCACCTCGAATTCCGGCATCCGGAACACCGCACCATCATGACGTCGTGCATCATCGAGGTGCGCGCGGCCTGACTCATCACAACCCGAGGACAGCATGGAACGACTATGGCACGATCTACGCTACGCCCTGCGCACACTGCGCAAGAACCCGGGCTTGACGGCGGTGATCGTGGTTTCGCTGGCGATCGGCATCGGGGCCAATAGCGCCATCTTCAGCGTAGTGAACGCCCTGTTGTTGCGGCCGTTGCCCTTCCCGCAGCCCGATCGCCTGGCCGTTATCTGGCTGCACTCTCCGGGCATTGGAATCTTCCAGGACTGGCCGTCGCCGGGCCAGTATATCGACATCCAAAACCAGAACCACTCGTTTGCCGAGATGGCCCTTTCGCAAGGCCGCACCCTGACCCTCACCGGCCGCGACCAGCCCGAGCGTGTCGATACCCTGGCGACCACTTCGAGTCTGTTCCACATGCTCGGCGCGAAGCCGCTGTTCGGGCGCCTGCTCCTGCCGGAGGAAGATCAGCCCGGAAAGCCCAGGGTCGCGATTCTCAGCCACGCCATTTGGACGCGGCTGTTCAACAGCGATCCCCAGATCACGGGAAAGACCATCACGCTGAATGGAAATCCGTACACGGTGGTGGGCGTGCTGCAGCCGCGCTTCGCGCTGAATCATGAAGTGATGCAGACGGTAAGTGGGACCGATCGCCTCGATATTTACATTCCACTGCCGCTGGGCGCGGACGCGGTGAACCGGCGCGGAGATGAGAACTACAACATCACCGTGCGCTTGAAGACGGGCGTCACGGTCGCGCAGGCGCAGGCGGACATCGATGTGATCGCCGGCCGCATCCGCCAGAAGGACAAGCGCGACCGTACCTACGGGATGACGGTAACGCCGCTGTTGACGCAGGTAGTCGGCAATGTGCGGCGCGCGCTGCTGGTGCTGCTGGGATCGGTGGGGCTGGTACTGCTGATTGCGTGTGCGAACGTGGCCAACCTGCTGCTCACGCGGGCCGCGGGACGGCAGAAAGAAGTCGCCATCCGCACGGCGCTGGGCGCACGTTGGCAGCGTCTGGTGCGGCAACTGTTGACCGAAAGCCTGGTGCTGGCTCTGATGGGCGGCGGGGCCGGGCTGCTGATCGCAGCCTGGAGCCTCTCGGTGCTGCGCGCCATCCATCCGGGCAACATCCCGCGCCTGGATGAAATCGGACTGGATGGCGGCGTGCTGGCGTTCACACTCGGCATCGCCATCGTTACCGGTATTCTGTTCGGCCTGGCGCCGGCCTTCCGCGCGGCCAATGTGGATCTGAACACGGCCCTGAAATCGGGGGGACGCGGCATGCAGGAAGGCGCTGGACTGAACCTCGGGCGGCACCAGTTGCGCAGCTTGCTGGTGGTTTCCGAGATCGCCTTTTCGGTGATGCTCCTGGTCGGCGCGGGGCTGCTGATTCGCAGCTTCACGCGCCTCGCAGCCGTACAGCCCGGATTCCACAGCGATCATGTCTTGACCATGCGGATCGCCGCCACCGGAACCAAATACCGCGACGGCAAGAACGTGTCCGCCTTCTATCGGGATATCGGCGGGCGCATCGCGCACCTGCCCGGCGTGCGGATGGAAGGTCGCGTATCGGCGCTGCCGCTGACCCCTTCAGTCGGCTGGGGGCAAATCAATGTGGAAGGCTTCACGCCGCAGCCCGGCCAGGAATTGCAGGCGGACCTGCGCATCGCCTCCGCGGATTATTTCCGCGCGATGGAGATTCCGCTGGTGGCGGGCCGGTTCTTCTCCGATCACGACACGCCCGACGGCCAGGCCGCAGCCATCGTGGACGATAACTTCGCGCAACGTTTCTGGCCGCACGACAACCCGGTGGGAAAACATGTCTGGTTCGATCCGAAAAAACCGATGACCATCGTGGGTGTGGTAGGCGCCGTGAAGGAGTACGGACTGGACACGCCGGATCGCATCGTGGTCTACTTTCCGGACCAACAGGAGCCGGATAACGGCGTTTACCTGGTGGCACGCACGGCGGGCGATCCCGCGGCGCTCTCCGGCGCGATCGTACGCGAAGTGCGTGCGGCCGATCCCGACGTGCCGGTCTACGACATCCGCACCATGGATAGCCGGGTATACGATTCCGTGGCGCGGCAGCGTTTCGCGACCACCATGCTGGGGGTCTTCGCGCTGTTTGCCGTGATTCTCGCCGCGGTCGGTGTGTATGGCGTGATGTCCTACATGGTCACGGAGAGCACGCACGATATCGGGCTGCGGGTGGCGCTGGGGGCGCGGCCGGGCAATATCCTGCGGCTGGTGGCGCGCCAGGGGATGTCGCTCGCGCTGGTGGGAATCGGCGCGGGATTGATCGGCGCCCTCAGTCTGACGCGCGTGATGGCCAGCCTGCTTTTCGGCGTGAGCGCGCGCGATGCGGCGACATATGCCGCGGTGGCCTGTACGCTGGCGGCGGTGGCCATGCTCGCGACGTTCATTCCCGCGCGGCGGGCGATGCGAGTGGATCCGCTGGTGGCGCTGCGGGAGGAATAGCGTCCAGCGCCCAGCGGGCGGCGTCTGCTACCAACGGGTCAGGCGAAGCGGCCAGCTTTTCGAGCGGAGCGCGAAACTCACCGCGCGCGGCGTTGCCCATGGCGATCGCCACGTTGCGCAGGAAGCCGCGGTAGCGGGCACGCGTAACAGGTGTTTCGCGAAACATCGCATGGAATTCGTCTTCCGAGAGCGCGGCCAGTTCCTCTAACCGCGGCGCGCAGTGCGCGGCGGCGAATGCCGGGTCATCCGTGACAGGCGCGCGGCGATTCCACGGACAAACGTCCTGGCAGATATCGCAGCCGAAAACATGGCGCCCGATGTCCGCGCGCTGGGCTTCCGGAACGCGGCCGCGCAGTTCGATCGTGAAATACGAAATGCAGAGCCGCGCGTCGAGCGCCCAAGCCGGTCCTTGCGCCAGGCCCGTGGGTACGATCGCGTGTGTCGGGCAGGCATCGATGCAGCGCGTGCAGGTGCCGCAGCGATCGGGCGGCGGCGCGCCGGGTTCCAAATCGAGCGAGAGCAGCAGTTCGCCCAGAAAGAACCAGGAGCCGCTGGCCTGGTTGATCAGGCAGGTATTCTTGCCGATCCAGCCCAGACCGGCGTGCCGCGCGTACGCCCGTTCGAGCAGTGGCGCGGTATCCACGCAGATTTTCCACTCGAACGGCTGCGACGATTCCGCGCGCAGATGATTAGCCAGCCGTAACAAACCTTGCCGCAGCACGTCGTGATAATCCTGGCCCCAGGCATAGCGCGAGATCCAACCCAGGCCGTCACTATCGAACCGGGTCGAGTACGGCTGCGGTCCGTTGTAGAGTTTGCCAACGCAAACGATCGAGCGGGCAGAAGGCAGCAGACTCCGCGGATCGTCGCGCAACGCAGCGCGCCGGTCCGTGAGGTAGCGCATCTCGCCCGCGAAGCCAGCCTCGGCCCATTGGTGATAATAGGCCGCCTCGCGCACGGGAAGCGCCGCGGCCGCGCCGGCCAGTTCGAAGCCGCACTCACGCGCGAGCGTCAGGACCCGATCCCGGTGCATGCGCGGCAAACATCTCCCGGTACTTCAGCGGCAGCCGGCAAGGCCGCAGATCCCGGCCCAGGAAGATATGCTTGGTTTCGCCGGTAGCCAGTTTGCGGCCATCCACCGCCAGGCGCATCTCGTAGGCGAAACGCACCATGCGCGGGTTGGCCTCCTCCACCCAAGTGCGGATGATGACCTCCTCATCGAAGCGCGCCGGTGAAGCGTAACGGCAGCGGGCCTCCGCCACCGCCAGCAGTACGCCATCCTCGCGCTCCATACGGTGGTATTCGAAGCCGCAGGCTTTGCAGTACTCTACTCGGCCTACCTCCATCCATACCAGGTAATTGGCATAGTAGACAATGCCCATCTGGTCGGTTTCGGCGTAACGGACGCGGATGCGAGTTTCGTGCGGCGGCATTCGGGGTAATTATAACGGAACGCAACGGATGGGCCGTCTGACCCGTCTGATAAACTACACGGAGAAGTGCGCATGAAAGTTCTATTCTTCGGGATGCTGAAGGATGTAGCCGGGCGGGCCGAAGAACAGCTCGACCTGGAACCCGGCGCCACGTTGGGCCACGTCTTCGAGCAGTACTGCACGCGCTATCCACGCATGCGTCAGATGGCCGGCAGCATCATGCTGGCGCGCAATCACGAGTTTGCGCCGCCTTCCCAGACCCTGGCCGACGGGGATGAGATCGCCTTTCTGCCGCCGGTGAGCGGCGGCTCGGATTATCTGCAGCAGATCTCGGAGAACGGCAATTTCTTCGGCATTACCGAGCATCCCATTGTGCCGCGCAAGATTGCCGACCGGCTGCTGCGGGGCGATGCGGGCGCGCTCATCACCTTCGAGGGCGTGGTCCGCAACAACACCGGCGGGCGAGAAACGCATTTTCTGGATTATGAGTGTTACGAGCCGATGGCCATCCAGATGATGGCGCGCATTGGGGAAGCCATTGCGGCGGAATATCCGATCGACCGGATCGCCATAGTGCATCGCGTCGGCCGGATGCTGATCGGCGAAACCAGTGTCGCCGTAATTGTTACAGCGGCCCATCGCCAGGCCGCCTTCGCCGCCGCACTCGAGGGGATCAACCGCCTGAAGCGGACGGTGCCGATCTGGAAAAAGGAACACTTCTCCGATGGTGAGGTCTGGGTGGAAGGAGAATGGGACCGTAATGCTCCAATGGCTCAAGGCGGCTAGCGCCGGCCTGTTGTTCGCCGCGGCCCTGGGAGCGCAGTTTCGCGTTCAGGTCAACCTGGTGCGGGTGGTCGCTACGGTCAAGAATCCCGCGGGCGAGCTGGTCGGGGCTCTGAATAAGGACGATTTCGAGGTGCTCGACAACGGCGTACCGCAGCAGATTGCGGTCTTCGAGCGCCAGACGGCGCAGCCGCTTTCGGTCGCCATGATGGTGGACACCAGCGGTTCCACCGCCAAGGATCTGAAGTACGAAACCGATTCGGTGGTGCGCTTTTTCAAAGACTTGTTCGCCGAAGGCAATCCCAAAGACGCGGTGGCGCTGTACAGTTTCAATTATCAGGTTACGCTGCACAACTTCTTCACGCATAACGCAGCGCCGCTCGAGCATTCGCTACGCATGCTGCAAGGCGAAGCGGGCACGTCGCTCTACGACGCGATCTACCTGGCATCCAACGAACTGGAAACGCGCGACGGCCGGAAGGTGATGGTGATCGTCACCGATGGCGGCGATACCACCAGCGTGAAGGATTTCCATGCCGCGCTGAATGCCGCGCAATTGGCGGATACGGTGATCTATCCCGTGCTGGTGGTCCCCATCGCCAACGATGCCGGGCGCAATATCGGCGGCGAGCATGCGCTGATTACCATGGCCAACGGGACTGGCGGCCGGGTGTTCCAGCCGACTCTGGGCGATGCTCTCGACCAGGCCTTCACCGACATCATCAAAGAACTGCGTACGCAGTACATGCTCGGTTACTACCCAAAGGGTGTGCCGCTGACCAAGGACCGTTTTCACAACCTGCAGGTACGCGTGCGGCGTCCCGGTTTGCGAGTGACGTCGCGCAATGGCTATTATGGGGATGCGGAGGATAACGGTGGGCGGCCCGGCGCTCGCATGACGTTGCCCAGCGGAAATCCATAGGAGAACCAGTTACGCCTAAGCCCGATGGAAAACCCGGAAATCGCGCACCCGAGCAAACCTTCGAAGAGGTGCGATATCTCAAACATCTCATCGAAGCGGAAGTCCCAGTCCGCGTGAAACTGACCGATGGCGAGGAAGTTGCCGGCACCATCGAGTATTACGACCATTCCTTCATCCGGCTGACGCGGAAGGGCGCGCCGAATCTGTTCATCTACAAACACGAGATCAAGTACCTGGTGGAAGGATCTTAGAGACGGCGCATGCCCGGCCCTCTGGAAACTGCAGTAGAGATTGCGCGCGAAGCCGGTGCGCTGGTCGCGATGTATTACGAACGGCGCGTACCGTTCGAATTGAAAGGCGAATTCGACCTGGTCACCGAAGCTGACCGCGCGTCGGAAAAACTGGTGGTCGAGCGCTTGCAGTCGCGCTTTCCGTCGCATGGTATCGTGGCCGAGGAAGGCGGCGGTCACGAGAGTAGCTCCGAGTATCGCTGGTACGTGGACCCGCTCGACGGCACCACCAACTTCGCGCATTCGCTCCCGATATTCAACGTGACGCTGGCGCTCGAACAGGCGGGCGAAATGATCCTGGGGGTGGTGTTCGATCCGCTGCGGCAGGAGATGTTCACCACGGAGCGCGGGTCGGGTGCGTGGCTGAACAATCGCCGCATCCACGTTTCGCCGGTGACCCGGCTCGACAGCAGTCTGCTGTGTACCGGCTTCCCGACGCGCCGGCGCCACCTGAATGTGAACGTGCACTTCTATCATCAGCTCGCTATGGCGACGCACGGCGTGCGCCGCACCGGGTCGGCAGCCATCGACCTGGCGTGGGTAGCGTGCGGCCGGCTGGACGGATTCTGGGAGTTCGGACTGAAGCCCTGGGATATGGCCGCGGGCCGCCTGCTGGTGACCGAAGCCGGCGGGCGCGTGTCGGATATGCGCGGCCGTCCGCACGATTTCAACTCGCCGCACCTGTTGGCGGATAATGGGCACGTGCACGATCAGATCTTAGAAGTTTTCGGCGAGGTATACCGAGGCCAATATCGTGTGCCGCTGCCGGTGATCTCGCCTGAATCTGCCTGACGGAAGTCTGGTGATGGCGCGTCGCATTTGTTTCGTGTTGGGCCTTTGCTGTTTCGCACTTTTGGCCGTCGCGCAGGAAGCGCCCGAAAAGATCCTGCAGCAGGCCATCGCCATGCACCAGTCGGGCGATGTGGAAGGCGCGATTCGGGAATACCGCGAGTATCTGAAGCTGCGGCCCAACTCGCCCGACGTACGTTCCAACCTGGGCGCGGCGCTGGCGCACACCGGGCGCTACGCCGAAGCGATTGTCGAGTACCAGGCGGCAATCAAGACCGGCGCGAAGGATCCGCGCATCCGCATGAATCTAGCTCTGGCCTATTACAAGGGAGGCCAGATTTCGGACGCGGCGCGCGAATTGTCGGCCGTGCACGCGGCCGATCCCGGCAATCAACAGGTGATCCTGTTGCTCGCCGATTGCTGGCTGCGGCAGGCCGAAAACGCCAAGGTCATCGGCCTGTTGACGCCGCTCGACCGGCAGGATCCCGGCAACCTGGCCGTCGCTTACATGTTGGGCATGGCGCTGCTGCGCACCAAGCAGGTCCAGCAAGGGCAGGAAATCATCGATCGCATCATGCGCAACGGCAACACTCCCGAAGCGCACCTGTTGCTGGGCATGGCCAAGCTGGAGGCCATGGAATATCAAGCGGCGATAGGGGACTTAAAGAAGGCGGTCGAGCTGAACCCCAATCTTCCAGACCTGTATTCGTACCTTGGCCAGGCCGAGATGTCGAGCGGGGATATGCAGTCCGCGCGCGAGGCATTCGAAAAGGAGCTCCAGCAGAATCCCAACGATTTCGAATCGAACCTGCGGCTGGCCGTGCTGCTCAAGCAGGACGGGGACTACGACCGCGCGCAACAGTTGCTGGCGCGCGCGCTGCGGGTGCGTCCGGGGAACGCGGCCGTGCTCTATCAGGTCGGCGCGGTCCAACTCGCGGCGGGCGATCTGGCGCATGCCTGCGCCACCTTGGAGCAGGTCGTGAAGCAGTCGCCCGATTTTTTGGAGGCGCACGTCTCACTGGCGCAGGGTTACTACCGCATGCGTCGCAAAGAAGACGGCGATCGCGAGCGCGCCATCGTGCAGAAGTTGAAGGCCGAGCAGGACAAGAAGCAGGAGCGCGGCGAGGCGCATTAGGTAGGGCAGGCACCTTGCCTGCGGCGGCCTCAAAGGCCGCCGTGCGAGGCTGAGAGCCTCGCGCAGCCTGTGAGGCTGCCCGACATTAGCGTTCCGGTTCGTCGATGGCCAGGATCTGATCCGCGGGCACGCTGTGCAGCACCTGTTGAATGCCGCTCGGCCAGCGGATGTCGATCTCGCGTACCGTCTTCGATGCGCCCAGGCCGAAGTGCACGCGCGGATCGCTCGCACAGGCGTAGCCGACTGCCGTGGTGACTTCGTTGTACTGCTTCAAGCCATCCTCGGCAATGATGCGGATCTGCGCTCCTAATGCCATGCGGTTGCTCTTGTGGCCGGTCAGCTTCAGCAGAATCCAATGATTGGCGTTCTTGGTGATGTTGTGGAAATAGCGCGCCTGGCCGTTCAAGACGCTGACCACCGCATCGATGCGGCCGTCATTGTCCAGATCGCCGAACGCCACGCCGCGATGCGCCGCGGGCTTTTGGAAATCGGGGCCGGCCGTTGAACTCACGTCCTGGAACTTGCCGTTGCCCAGGTTGCGGAAGACCGCGTTGGGCTCCTCGTAATGCCGGTTGGAAAACAGCGCGACGTTATCCATCACATTGCCGCGCGCTACGAACAGATCTTTCCAGCCATCGTTATCGAAATCGAAAATCCCGTTCGACCAGCCGGACATGTCGCGCGTTCCCAGCAGGTGCGCCTGGAAGGTACGCTCCCAAAACTGGCCGTCGCCGCGATTCTCGAATAACGGAAACGATTCGTTCTCCGTGGCCGTGTGCCAAATATCCGGACGCCCGTCGTTATTGGTGTCCTTGAAATCGGCGCCCATGCCGGAGATGGCACTGCCGCTCTGCGTATAGGCGACGCCCGACTGCAGGGCGACTTCCTCAAACTTCTTGCCGCCCAGGTTATGAAACAGGAAGTTGGGGCGATTGTCGTTGGCCACGAAGATATCCATAAAGCCGTCGCCATCGTAATCCGCGATCACCGCGCCCATGCCTTTGCCGTAATACTTAGCGATGCCGGTCTCGGCGGAGACGTCCGTAAAGGTGCCATCGCCGTTGTTGCGAAAGAGCGTGTTCGGCAGGTTGGGATAGTTGTTGGGATGGCAGTAGGCCCGCATGCCCGGCTTCGGTCCGCAGAAGGGATCCTTGTTCACCTCCCACTTGCAGTAGTTCGACACGAACAGGTCCGCGTAACCGTCGTTGTTGTAATCCACCCAGGCCGCCGACACGGACCACATCTTCTTACCGTCGAGTACGCCTCCGGCCACGCCCGCCTTCTTCGTGACGTCGGTAAATGTGCCGTCGTGATTGTTGTGGAAGAGCTGATTCTCGCCGGTGTTGAGGACGTAGATGTCCGGCCACCCGTCGTTGTCGTAATCGCCGATCGCCACACCCATGCCGTAGCCCGCGCCCGCCACGCCGGCTTTCTCGGTGACATCGGTGAAGGTGCCGTCATGGTTGTTGTGATACAGGCGGTTCCAGTATTTGGGGCTTTCCTTCTGAAGCGATGGGATCGCAGCGCCGTTGACGAAATACACGTCCAGGTAGCCGTCGTTGTCGTAGTCGAACAGCGCCACGCCGGCCACCATGGTTTCAGGCTGATTCTTATTGGGTGTGGGACTACTGTCCGAGACGAAATTAAGCCCGCTCCGCCCGGCGATATCCTCGAAAACGATGGGGCCCGCCGCGGAACCGGCCAGCAGAACACCGGCTCCGATTACAATAGGAATGATCGATTTCACGACTCGGACAAATTCAGTCTAGCATGCGGTCCGCGGCCTACTACCGGAGGAACAACTGAAGCGCCAGGCTGCTTTGATCGCCGCCGGTCTGGGCGCGGGTTTCGTTCTGGTCCTGGTGTCGGGGCGAACGGCGGAAGTGGCCAAGCGGCCGAGTTTCATCGACGTCGCGCCGCGCTCGAAGTTTTCCTACATCAGCAATAACAGCGCCGACAGCCATAAGTATTTTCCGCAGCCGATGTGCGGCGGCGTGGCCATCTTCGACTACAACAACGACGGGCGGATGGACATCTTCTTCACCAATGGCGCGAAGATGCCGGAGATGCGGAAGACGGATCCGTCTTTCTACAATTGCCTGCTGAAGCAGCGTGCGGACGGCACCTTCGAGGATGTGACCGAGAAGGCCGGCCTGACCGGGAAAGATCTGAGCTACAGTTTCGGTGTGGCCGCAGGCGATTACGATAACGACGGTTACACGGATCTTTTCATTTGCAGCGCGGGCCGCAACACGCTGTATCACAATAACGGCGACGGCACGTTCACGGATGTGACCGCGCAATCGGGCATCGGCGGCAAACCACCGAACACGCTGAGCGTGGTGGCGGCGTGGTTCGATTACGACAATGACGGGCTGCTCGACCTGCTCGTAGACAACTACACGTTCTGGACACCCCAGACCGACATCCGCTGCTCCATGGGCAGCAAGGAATACTATTGCGATCCGCGCCGCTATCCGAGCGTCCCGCCGCGGCTTTATCACAACCTGGGGCACGGCAAGTTCGAAGACGTCACCGACAAATCCGGCCTGGGAGCTAGCCCCGGCAAGGGGATGGGCATCTCGATCGCGGATTTCAACAACGACGGCTGGCCTGATATTTTCATCGCCAACGATACCGAGCCGAATTCGCTGTTCATCAATCAGAAGAACGGCACCTTTCAGGAGCGCGGGCTGGAGTTGGGCGTCGCGTACAACGACAGCGCGCACACCGGCTCGTCGATGGGATCGGACGCCAAGGATTACGACAACGACGGCAACGTGGACATCTTCTATAACAACCTGATGGGGCAGATCTGGCAGCTTTTGCGGAATCGCGGCAACTTGTTTACGTATCCGTACGCCACGCGGGTCCAAACATTGAGCCAGCCCTACTCGGGTTGGAGCAACGGGTTCATCGACTACAACAACGACGGCTGGCTGGACATCTACTCGGCCAATGGCGACGTGGACCAGGTGAACGAGAAGTCGCCGCAGCACGACACCATGTTTGAGAGCCAGGCCGGCAAGACTTTCGTGGACGTTTCCGAGGCCATGGGCAAGGACTTTCTGCACGTCGGCTATCAGCGCGGGTCGGCATTCGGCGATCTGAACAACGACGGCGCGATGGACATCGTGGTGACTTCGCTGAACGAGCGGCCGCGCATCCTGATGAACACGGCGGATAGCGGCAATCACTGGCTAACCTTGAGCTTGATCGGGCACAAGAGCGCGCGGGACGCCATCGGTGCAAAGGTGAAGCTGACGACGGCATCCGGCCGTGTGTTGTACAACCACGTTGCGATCAGCGTGGGCTTCATGTCGTCGAGCGACAAGCGCGTGCACTTCGGGCTCGGCGCGGAGAGCGGCGTCAAGTCCATCGAGATTCGGTGGCCGAGCGGAATTATTCAGGAGCTGAAAGACGTAAAGGCGGATCAGTTCCTGAAGGTCGACGAACCGGCCAGATAGTCGGCTTGCGAAGGGCTGAACCGGTTGTTATCATCAGGTTGGCCAAACTGTGCACAGGGTTCCTTTGCTTGAGTCAATTCGGATAATCGGGCGCGGTTCCATGAATTGGATTTCGGAGCGCCCGATTGTGGTGTCTTTCGAAGTCACGGATTCCTGCACGTGTTATTGCCGGCATTGTGACCATGGCGGCCCCAAGGACGACAGTTGCAATCTGCGGCCCGAGGAATACCGGCGGTACATGGAAGCGCTGCGGCCGTGCGTGGTCCAGATTTCGGGCGGCGAGCCGATGATGCGCGACGACCTCGTGGACATTGTCCGCAACATCAAAAGCGGAAGCCGGCTGCCTTACACCATCCTGGTTTCGAACTGGTCGCTGATGACGGAAGAGCGCTACCTGGAGCTGCGCGCGGCGGGTGTCCATCAGTTTTCCGTCAGCCTGGATTTCCCTGATGAGAGGCACGACGAGTTTCGCCTGCATCCGGGCCTCTACAAAAACCTGAGCACGATTGTGCCGCGGCTGGCGCGCCTGGGTCACGATGATATCGTGTTGAACAGTTGTATCACCAGTGCGAATGTGGATGAGATCGCGGCGCTCGCGGGACGGGCGCGGGAGTGGGGAGTCAACCTCTGCTACAGCGCCTACTCTCCGCGCCGCACCGGCTGCCGCGACTATTTCCTGAACACGCCGGAGCAACTCGCGGCGCTGAACCGCGGGCTCGACCTGGTGGAAATCATGCGCGACGAGACCAACTGGATCGTCAATTCACGGAGCACGCTCGATGCGACGCGCCAATACTTCGCGGAGGGAGGCACGCGCGGATGCAAGGCCGGGCTGCGTTTCCTGGTGGTCCGCGCAGACGGCATGCTGCAACCCTGCTCCATGCAATTCGAGCAATTCCCTCTCAACGAACGCGAGCGAATGGTACGGGAATTCACAGCCAACAATAGCTGCGACGAATGCTACGTTTCCATTCGCTCCTACCTGGATAAGAGCTTTGGGCAGCTCGTTAGTGAAAACGTAAAAGGATTTTTCTCGTTACAGGTGCGTGAATCGCGTTAGCGGTGTGCGGTCGAGAAAGCGGCTTGCGTGGAAGCATGCACGGTTACGGGTTCTCCGATTCGCATCTCGCTCCAATCGTAACCGAATTCCTTACCGCAATCCAAACAAACCACATAGGTGCTATGGCGCTGGACCGGAGCCGTTGACAATCCAGCCTTGCGCGCCGGCGTAATGGGAAACGTCGTCCGGCGGTGACTGCATCCTAGTAAAGCGTTCAGTAAAGTGTTTAACATAGCCACGACCCCTTCAATTGCTTAGATACTGAAACTCAGCTGTTGGTTTCAGCTACGCCTTGAGGTACAGTTTGCGACTGACCTCGATGGGCTTAGTGAGTGTGGCGGAAGGAACATTTCATGCGGTTATTCTGGCGGCGATCGCTTCCGCGATCCGTTTGCCGTGAAATCGTCCATTTTCAATGAAGATCTCGTTGGTGTGCATGCCCGCGACGATAACCCCGGCTAGGTAAACACCGGGGCGTTCGCTTTCTAACGTTTCCGCATTGGTGCGCGGGCGTTGGGTCTCCGGATCGAGCGTAATCCCTATGGAATTCAAGAACTTGAGGTCGGGGCTATAACCCGTGAGGGCGAATAGAAAGTCATTTTTCAAGACCATCCGGCCCTCCGGTGTGGAAAGGACAATCGAGCCGGGCAGAATTTCCACAACCTGTGAGTTGAAGTATGCCGCAATTTCTCCGCTCTTAATACGATTTTCGATATTCGGTTTGATCCAGTACTTTACTTTCTCGGAGATAGCGGCGCCACGATGAATAAGTGTCACTCGCGCGCCGGTCCAGAAGAGTTCCAGGGCGGCGATGGCCGCCGAGTTTTTGGCTCCGATCACAGCTACATCGTGGTTATAGTACGGATGTGGCTCGCGATAGTAGTGCAGAACCTTACTAAGTTCCTCGCCAGGTACGTTTAGTAAGTTGGGGACATCATAGTACCCTGTGGCCAAAACGATCTTGCGCGCCGTGTAGGTATGGTGGCAGCCCAATCGATCGATGGTGAATACCTGAAACGCATCGTCACCGCCCTCCACGCGCTCGACCCGCTCATAATCATGGATATTAAGCTTGTAGTGATCGGCGACGCGCCGGTAGTACTTTAATGCCTCATGCCGGTTGGGCTTTTCGTTGAGGCTGGTCATGGGGATGTCGCCGATCTCGAGCAGTTCGGGCGTGGTGAAAAAGACCATGTTGGTCGGGTAGTTGTAGATGGAGTTCACCACGCAGCCTTTTTCGATCAACACGGTGCGCAAACCGCGCTGTTGCAATTCGATGCCGCAAGCGAGACCAGTCGGGCCGGCGCCTATGACGATGGCGTCAAACTCAGTCACAGCTTGCTCTCGATCTCGGCGTAGATGCGGTCGAGCGCCGCGGGCAGCGCCGCAGGATCCTTGCCGCCGCCCTCGGCCATATCCGGACGGCCGCCGCCTTTGCCGCCTACCGCTTGCGCCACCGCCGCAGCCAGCTTTCCAGCCTGCACTTTCGAAGTGAGGTTCTTGGTGACGGCGGAAACGATCGCGACGTTCGCATCTTCGACCGAAGCCAACACCACCACCGCACTCTTCCACTTGTTGCGCAGCGCATCGGCCAGTTCGCGCATTTGTTGGCGATCCATGCCGTCCGCCAGCGCGGCTAGCACGTGCGTGCCGTTCACCGTACGGGCGCGGGTCTCCAGATCGGCCGCCGCCGAGTGCGCCAGACTGCTGCGCAAATCGCGCTTTTCGTGCTCCAGAGCCTTCTCGCGCGCCAGCAGCTTTTCCACGTGTTCGACCAGTTCCGGTTCCGAGGCGCGCAGCAATTCTCCCAAGCGATGCACAGTGTCCGTCACCGCCTGATATTGACGCACGGCCGCCTCGCCGGTGATGGCTTCGATGCGGCGCACGCCGGCCGAAATACTGCCTTCGTAGACAATCTTGAAGACGCCGATATCGCCCGTGCGGCGCACGTGCGTGCCGCCACACAACTCCTTGCTGAAATCGGGGACGGAGACGACGCGCACCTGCTCGCCGTATTTTTCGCCAAACAGAGCCATCGCGCCGGTGGCCACGGCTTGCTCGAGCGGCAGCACCCGTGTCTCGACGCCGCTATTGCGCAGGATCTGCTCGTTCACCAGACGCTCGACTTCTTCGATCTCAGCCTGATCCATCGCGGCGTAGTGCGTGAAATCGAAGCGCAGCCGGGGCGGCTCGACCACGCTGCCCGCCTGCTTGACGTGCGTGCCCAGCACCTGGCGCAAAGCGGCATGTAGGAGGTGCGTCGCGGTGTGGTTACGCATCGTCGAGAGGCGCAGTGGTTCGGCCACCTCCGCACGTAACTCATCGCCGATATGGATCGGCGCGGTGGATAGAATGCGATGCACGGTCAGGCCGGGCACCGCGGGATAAGCGGTCTGGACGTCCGCTACTTTTTCGCCATTCGAAGCCAAGAGGCTGCCGCGGTCGCCGACCTGGCCTCCGGTCTCCGCATAGAACGGCGTCCGGTCGAGCACCAGCTCGGCTTCCACGCCCGGACCGATTTCGTCACGCAGCTCGCGATTAACGACCAGCCCGCGCACGCGCGATGTCGCGCAAAGCTCGTCGTAGCCCAGAAAGCTGGTGCGGCCCTGCGCGAGCAGCTCCTGGTAGGCGGGCGCGATGACACCCTTCTCGGCGCCCTTCCAGCTCGCGCGCGCCCGTTCGCGCTGGTGCTCCATTTCATGCTCAAAGCCGGCGCGATCGATGGTGAGACCGCGCTCGCGAGCCATGTCTTCCTGCTCGTCGAGAGCCAGCCCGTAGGTGTCGTAGAGCTTGAACGAAACCGCGCCCGGAATGGCGTGGTCAGACAGCGCCTTGACTTCGTCATTGAAGACCCGCTCGGCAACCAGGAAAGTGGTGGCGTAACGGTGCTCTTCGTCCTTCACGATACGGGCGATGCGCTGCACGCTTTCCATCAGCTCGGGGTAGGCGGGCTTCATCAGCTCGGCGACGCAGCCCGTGAGCTGGTAGAGGAAAGGCTCTTCGACGCCGATCATGCGCACGTGCCGCAGGGCGCGCCGCATGATTTTGCGCAAGACATAGCCGCGGCCTTCGTTCGAAGGCAGCACGCCATCGTGGATCAGGAACGTGGTGGCGCGGCAGTGATCGGCCGCGATGCGTAGGGCCGTGTCGACGCGCGCATCGGCGCCATAAGAAACGCCGAACATGTCAGCGGCGCGCGCGATGATGGGATAGATCAGGTCGGTGTCGTAATTTGAGAGCTTGCCTTGCAGCACGGCCGCCACGCGTTCGAGCCCCATCCCGGTATCGATCGAAGGACGCGGCAGCGGCGTGAGCACGCCATTGGTGGCGCGATCGAACTGCATGAAGACCAGGTTCCAGATTTCGACGAAACGCCCACCGGCGTCGCTCGGAAACACTTCGTGTTCGTGACCGGGCTCTGAAGTTCCGGGACCGAGGTCGTAGTGAATTTCCGAGCACGGCCCGCAGGGACCGGTTTCGCCCATTTGCCAGAAGTTGTCCGCCTCGTCGAGGCGGAAGATGCGCTCTTTCGGCACGCCCGCGACCTGCTGCCACAGGCGCTCGGCGTCGTCATCCTCGCGGAAGACCGTGACGTAGAGCCGGTCTTTGGGCAAGCCGTAGTCTTTGGTGACGAGGTCCCAGGCATACTCGATGGCCTCGGCCTTGAAATAATCGCCGAAGGAAAAATTGCCCATCATCTCGAAAAAAGTATGATGGCGGCGGGTGTAGCCGACGTTTTCGAGATCGTTATGCTTGCCGCCCGCGCGCACGCATTTCTGCGCGGTGGTGGCGCGGGAGTAATCGCGCTTTTCGAGGCCGAGGAAGACGTCCTTGAACTGATTCATGCCTGCATTAGCGAACAGTAAAGTCGGATCGTTCGCCGGAACCAGCGAAGAACTGCGCACCACGCGGTGGCCGCGCGCGGCAAAGAAATCGAGGAAGCGCTGACGGATTTCGTGACCTGTCACTTCTCTATTTTAGCGGGGCCGAAGCTGTTCGCGTCTAAGGATTCGGCGGCAGTTCCTGGCTGTCGAATTTGATCACCGCATTGCTCGAAAACTTGCGATAGGAGCGGAATTCTTTCTGGTTCTTAGCCCACACCTTGCCGCCATAGGTCTGGACCTGCATTTCGAGCGTGGCGATCAGCGGCAGGAAGTAATCGCGGCCGCTGATATTGACGAAGTCATAATCCAGTACTTCGGTGGCTTGGCGAACCGGGAACGAAGGCGCAATATCGACGGCCTCGTGCGTGATCCGCACGACGGTATGTAACTTCCGATCCACATACACCGCTCCACGATAAGCGGTCTTGGTTCTGTGGACGTCATCCTTCCGGTCGCCCTGGTATTCGAGGGCGTAAAGCCGGCGCGGGACGCGGTAAGAGAAAACCAGCGTGCGGCGGCCGCGTAGCGTGGTCCACGCCTCCCAGGCGAAGGTGGCGCCGTTCGCTGGATCGAAGATGTCGCGCATGGTGCTGCCGAAATCGCCCATCGACAAAGCGCCGCCCGCGGATCGATATGACGCATCCTTCGCAGTGCGGCCATTTTGCGTGACCAGCTTATAGCTTTCCTTCTGATGGAAGAAGCTGAGTTGCGCGGTGAGGGTATCGATCAAACGCCAGGCTTCCCGGTTGTCGTCAGTCGTCACATATCGGCGGGTCTGTTCCAGACAGATAAAGTTGGGGAGGGCACGGCTATAGTTGCGCGCGTAGTCGCGCACCTGGTCGAGCAAGCGCGCTTGCTCCGCGGGGGCCGGCGGGGCCAGCGCGGATGGAGAGTCTGAGGCAAATAAGGTAGACGGCGAGGCAGTGACAGCCCAGATGCCGAAGCACACAGCGTGTGCGCGCGCGAGCGGCCAAGACTTCATGGATTTCATTGTCCTCCCAACCGATCAGATACGGTGAAAAGCTTTCAGAATCTCGCGCGTCGAATACTGCAACGCAATGGGACGCCCGTGCGGGCAGCTCATGGGGCAGTCCGTGGCCGCGAGGGCGCGCAAGAGCCATTCCATTTTGGTGTGATCCAGGCGAGTGTTGATCTTGATGGCCGCCTGGCAAGCGATAGAAGCGGCGATGGAACGGCGCACATCGGCGAGCGACAGGCCGCGCAGCTCGGCCTCGGCGGTCTCCATAATCTCGTTGAGCACTTTTTCGAGATCGGCCGGACCGACTGCGGCGGGCGCGGCCTTGACGGCGATGGTGCGATTGCCGAACGGCTCGGTCTCGAAGCCCAGGGCAGTCAATTCGTCGGCGATGCGCGCGTATTCGATCTGCTGGCCGGGAGTCAGCTGCAGGATCAGAGGCATGAGCAGGCTTTGTATTTCGACATTGCCTGCGGCGCGCTGCTTGAGCACGCGCTCGAACAGAATGCGCTCGTGCGCCACGTGCTGATCGATGATCCACAGTCCGTCGCGCCCGGCAGCGATGATGAAACTTTCGTGGATCTGCCCCAGAGGACGGAGGTCCGAGAGAGCGGTCAGCGAGGCATCGGAGACGGGAAGAGCGTCGGCTGGAAAAACGCCGTGCGTCGCCGGCACACGCATGCGCGGCGCGGGCACCGGCTCATCAGCCACGGCGATGGCAGATCCACCGAAATCGAGACGGGGCGCCGGCGCCGCGGCCGGGCGCAAGGAAAATGCGGGGAGAGAAGGCTCGGAATCCGCCTCCGGGGCAGGCGGCTCGGATTCTGCCGGCGCCATCTCATTCTCGATCATCTGGGAGAATTCGGAATACGGCAGGCGGGCTGCCGGCTGCACGGAAGCGGCGGGCGAGAACGCGGGTGCTGGACGCGTTTCGATGAGGCGCTCGCGGATGGCATCGCGCACGAAGTCGTGCACGAAGGATTGATGGCGGAAGCGCACCTCGGTCTTCGAGGGGTGCACGTTCACGTCTACCTCGTCGCAATCGCATTCGAGGAAGAGCAGCGCGAAGGGAAACGCGGCGTGCGGCATCAGGTTGTAATAGGCCGACGAAATCGCGTGCAGCAGCAGGCGATCGCGAATCAGGCGCTGGTTCACGAAGATGAAAATCGAATTGCGATTGCCTTTTTGTACCTGCGGGCGCGAGACGAATCCGGTGAGGCGGAAAGTCTTGCTGGAAGGCTCTTCCGGCTCGCGGCGCGATTCGGCGATGGCTTCAAGGGGACTCGCGCAAAACGGGCGCTTCGCGCCGCCCGAATCCTGTGTGTTCCGGTCCTCGAATGGCGGCGCGGAACGACGCGCCCTTTGCGCTTCGGAGGGCGGCACGTAGGGCGGCGGCAAGATCAGTTGCTGCTCGCGCGTGCCCAGTTCCACGAGTTCCTCGAGCGTCTGGCTCCCAAAGACCTGAAACACGCGCTCGCGCAACGTAGCAACGGGCGTGACGGCGAGTAACTCGGAGGCGCCGCTGGTGAGCCGGAACGTCTTCTCCGGATGTGCCAGGCTGTAGTGCGTGACCAGTGAGGCGACGTGGGCGAGCTCGGTTTGTTCGGAGCGCAGAAACTTCTTGCGGGCGGGCACGTTGAAGAAGAGATCACGCACGGTGACCGTTGTGCCGCGCGCCTGCGCCACTTCGTCGCAATGCAGCATTTTGCCGCCCGCGATTTCGACGCGCGTACCGGTGGTTTCTTCGGCCGAGCGGGTTTCGAGCAGCAGGCGAGATACCGAGGCAATGGAGGGCAACGCTTCACCGCGAAAGCCCAGCGTGGCGATCGAGAGCAGATCTTTGACGTCGCGCAGCTTGCTGGTAGCGTGGCGTTCGAAGGCCAGCAGGGCATCGTCGCGAAGCATGCCGCAGCCGTCATCGGAGATGCGGATCAGGCGCCGCCCGCCGCTTTCGATTTCGACGCGGACTTCGGTAGAGCCCGCATCCAGGGCATTTTCAAGTAGCTCTTTGACTACGGAGGCCGGCCGCTCGACCACCTCGCCCGCCGCGATCTTGTTGGCCACCTGATCGGGGAGAACGCGAATGCGGCCCATAGTTATCGTCCAATATAGCAGGGGTGCTCAGAAGCCGAACCGCTTCAAGATCATGCCTGACACGTCCTTCAGACTGGGCGCCCGCGCGTCGATGGCGCGATTACTCAGCAGCACTCCCGGCACATCGGCGGCGTTGATGCAGTGGTCGCCGATCCAGAGATCGGTGTTGTCTTCGAGGATGGCCGGCGGCGCCGCTCCTAAAGCGGTCTCCCACGAGGCGCGATAGCCGCGCGCATAGCCGACGATCAGGTCCGGGCCTTGCGGCGCGCCGCTGGCGGGCACGGCTTCGACGACTTGGCGTCCGTTCACGGGATCGCGGAATGCGGTTAGCTCCGTTACGAGCCGCTGCATCACGGCGGCGGTTTGCGGGCCGCGCTGCAAAATGCCATTCTTTTCACGGCCCGCGATGTTGAGATAGAGACCGTTCAGCCCGAGTGCGTAGGCTTGGGTCTTCGACCAATCCACATCGGAGAAGTCTTCGTCGTCACCACCGGGCGGACCGGTGAGCGCCAGGAATCCTTTTTGCCAGAGCCAGGTATTCAGGTTGACGGCGCGATCGAACGAGGTGAAGCCGTGGTCGGACATGACGAGGATGTCCGCGCGCGGAAATCGCCGCATGGCTTCCCCGATGGCACGGTCGATGGCGCGATAGACTTCGAGCAGTTCGGGCTCGTGTTTGCCCCACAGCATGTGCGAATTCTGATCGACCGATGAGAAGTAGAAGAACAGCAGGCCGCCGCGAAAATGATCGAGCGAATAGCGCAGCAGCTTCATTTCGTCTTCGCGCACGAGCCGGCTCTGTCGTAGGAATTCGGACAGTGTGAAGACGCCCTGGCGGTAGGCGGAAGTATCTTCGGCAATGCCTTGCGTGTAGAACGGGCCGATGGCGCGCGCGGCATCGCGGCTGAACGCGGAGGGCGTCGAGATCGGCAGGGCAGGCGCGCGCGGATCGATGTTGACAGGCGTCACATACAGGGCGAGATATGGGTGGAATTGTTTGGCATAGACGCGCAGCATGCCGCGGGCGGCGGCCAAGCGGCCAAGCAACGGGAAATCGGCGCGCAGCCAACCGGACCATTCACCCGGCTGCAGGATAGTCTGGGTGCTGCCGAGCGAGACTAGGGCAGCGTTATGATCCTGGTCCACGTCGACGATCAGTTCGGTGGCGGCGAACCGGCGATCCTTGCGCAGCGGATTGGGCGGGCCCTCCAGCGGCAGCCGGAAGTGGCCATTCTGCCCGGTCACCTGGATGATGCGTCCGCCGGGCACGTCGCGCGCCGGCTCATCGGGATCGCTGGAGTAGAACGTGAAGGTGCCCTCCGTGCCGCGCAGATCGGGCACGCCCATGCCGGATAATTCCGTGCCGCTACGCTCCGGTGGAAAGTTGACTGGCATGTGGATGATGGCCGCCGGAACGCGGTGCGCGGCGAGGATCTGCCAGAACGACTGGCCGCGGCGCAGGGTCTCCACACGCGCTGACGAAAGCGGCAGGACATAAGGGCCGAGTGGAATGCTGAAGCGCGGCTCGATGGTGCGGCTCATGGAAGAGAACGGCTGCATGGTGCGCGGATCGCGCTCCACGAAATCCAGGATGCCGTGGGCGGCGGGATCGAGACCGGTGATTACGGTGGACCAGGCTACGGGACTTTGGGGCGGCATGGTGGTAGCCAGCCGCCGGAAGCCGCCCTCATCGCGCAGGCCGGTGAGCGCGGGCAGATCGTTCCAATGACGCTCCAGAAAGCCGGGGTCCATACCATCGACACCGAAAACGATCACCTGGCCGGGTGGCGTAGGCGTGCGGCGGCAGCCGGCGAGGGCCACCGCGGCAGCGAGCAGAACAAAGATGGACCGGAAGCGCAAGGATCCGCTAACGGCCGCGCACGCGTGCCACAGCTTCGACCGGGGCCGGGGCTGCTTCGGGTTCCGGCTCAGGCTCAGGCGTCTTGCGCGGGCGGACATCCAGATGCGCAGCCACGAAGGCCTGCCGGGTGCGGGCATACTTGGCGGTACCCGGCTCGCCTTCGAGCGCCTGCCACTCCGCGGCGGGCACCTCTTGCATCGCGGGCAGATACTTCTGCAGGAAATTGCGGATGCGATCCTGTACGGTGCGCTGTGCGGAGTTGGCGAGCAGATAGACCATTTCGTCCGGAGCCGCATCTACCAGAAGCTGGTATACGTGGGAGGGCTTCTTCACGCGGGGCGCTTTGAGGGCCTGTTCGAGCTTGTGCGCGCGCGGCTCCAAGGCGCGCATGAGATCGATCTCAGATTTGGGAAGTTCGACGGCACGGATTAGGGCGGCTTTGTCTTTCGCTGACAGTTTCGCGGTAAGCGCCAGCAGGAAGGCGGGCAGCTTCGGGGCGACCACGATACCGGCAGATTCCACCGTTTTTTCGGCCTTCTCGAGCCGCGTTAGCCCGGGCATATTCAGCGCGGCGCCGGTCAGAGCAGGCGAGAACAACGCCAGCAGATGTTCCTGCTCGAGCAACTGCACGACTTCCGGCGGGGCGGGTTCTTCCGAGATATGCTTCAGCTCCTCGAACAGGACTGGCGGCGGAATGAGGTTTTCCAACTGCGCTACGCGCGCATTCTCATATTGCTGGCGGGTACGCTCCTCGATGGCGAAAGACAGCCGGAGGCGCAGGCGCAGGAGACGCAGCATACGGGCGGGATCGTCGAAGAAGACATAGGGATTGGTGCTGCGCAGTTCGCGATGGCCGAGGTCGGCCAAGCCGTTGGTTGGGTCGAGCAGCAGGCCGCGGGAGGCGCGGTTCAACGATAAGGCGATGGCGTTGACGGTGAAATCGCGGCCGCGCAGGTCCTCCTGGATGGGCGCGGGCGTGATTTGGGGCTTGGCGCCGGTCTTGGCGAAGCGTTCCTTGCGCGACATGCCGATCTGCGCGGTCACGCCGTTGGGGAATATGAGTTCCGCGCTGCGGCGGTTTTCGTCCTGCGACAGGATGCGGGCACCCTGCTGCTCCAGCGTCTTGGCCACTTTGAGCGCCGGCCCTTCGACGCTGAAGTCGAGATCCCGGATGCGGAAGCCGCCCAGCATGTCGCGCATGCCGCCGCCGGTGAGGAAAAGGTTGACGCCGGCCGACGTCGCGGCGGTCTGCACCTGATCGAGGACACGGTTCTGGTCCGCGCTCAGGTGGCTTTCGAGCATGAACATGTAGTCGCTCATGACACTTCCATTCAGGCCCGGGGATGGTGCTCGTCCACGGTCTTGCGCAGGCGTGACCGCATGACGTGGGTATAGATCTGGGTAGTGGATATATCTGCATGACCCAGCATGGTTTGCACGCTGCGCAGGTCGGCGCCCCCCTCCAGCAGGTGCGTGGCGAAGGTGTGGCGGATGACGTGCGGCGTCAGGTGATGGAAAACACCTGCCTTGCGCCCGTGGGCGCGCAGGAGCTTCCAGAAGGCTTGGCGGGTCATGGGACCGCCGCGCGCCGTGACGAACAGGTAACGGCTGGGACGGGATTTCAGGATCGCCGGGCGGGCGTCTTGAAGGTACGTGCGCGCCGCCGCGAGTGCGGACTTGCCCACGGGAACCATCCGCTGCTTCTTGCCTTTGCCGATAGTCCGGAGTACTCCCATCTCGAGGTTAAGATCCGCCAGGGACAGGTTGCAGAGTTCGGAAACGCGGAGGCCGGTGGCGTAGAGCAGTTCGATCATGGCGTGATCCCGCCGACCCGTCGCGCGGGATGCGTCCGGGGACTGCGACAAGCGCTCGATCTCTTCCAGATTCAGGAACTTAGGAATATTCTGCCATTGCTTGGGAGCGCCCAAATGCTCGGCCGGATCGGTGGTGGTGCGGCCTTCCCGAAGCAGGAATGCGTAAAAGTTCCGCAGAGTGGAGACGTGGCGGCCGACCGAACGGCTGCCAAGTCCGGCCTGATAGAGGGAGTCCAGGTAGTTCCGCAAGCCCTGGGCGTCCGGGATTGCGCCAGCCGATTCGCGGCCAGCGAAACGGGTGAAACGTTCCAGATCGGACTGATAAGCTTCCAGGGAGTTGGCAGCTAACCCCTTCTCAATTCTGCAGAAATTGAGAAACGCCGTAACCTGACCTTGTAATGCTCCCGTAACTGGCGTGGACACGTCGCCCATCGTGCCAATGATACAATAACCCCGACCAATGTTTAAAACAATGTGTGGTTTGGGGGGGTGATTTGGCCGGTTCGACCTCCAAAAAAGTGCGGATCAGCCGTTTTGACCGGGAAGCGCTGGTTGGTTATGTCAACCCGCTGACATACCTGCGGCCGAATGGGGTGGAACTGCTGACGCCGGACGGCAGCTATTCGGTAATCCCCTACGAAGAGGTGAAAGCCGTTCAGTTTGTGAGAGATTTCGAACCGTCCGACTCCGGCGCCGAGCGTAAGGTGTTCACCACACGCCCCAAAATGGATGGACTGTGGGTGAGGGCGAAGTTCCGCGACGGAGAGGTCATCGACGGGATTCTGGCCAACAACCTGCTCCAGCTAGAAGCGCCGGGCTTTACGATCGTTCCACCGGACCCCTACTCCAATAACCAAAGGTTATTCCTGCCGCGCGCGGCGCTGGCCGAATTGCAGGTGCTGGGCGTAGTGGGCAGCCCGCTGCGCCGCAGCAAACCGAAGGCTATCCCCAAGGAACAGATTGGGTTATTCGACTGAAGCGCCGACCATGGTACGCAGCCTCCGGGCAACGGATTTGAGCGATTCCGATTGAGCGCTCAGCTCTTCGCTGGCGGAGGCGCTCTCCTCGGCGCTGGCGGCGATTGTCTGTGTCACCTTTTCCATTTGCTGAATGGCCCTGGTGACCTGCTCGATACCCAGCGCCTGCTGCCCGCTTCCGGCATTCACCTCATCCACGACATGCTTCACGCGGCCGGCGCTGGCGGTGATGGAACGCACTGCGGCGGCCACCAGGTCGAGCTTGGTCTTGCCGCCGCTGGACTTGGCGATGGATTCCTCGATCAGGCCGGTGGTGTCGCGGGCGGCTTGCGCACAGCGCTGCGCCAGGTTGCGGACCTCGTCGGCCACCACGGCGAAGCCCATGCCGGCCTCACCGGCGCGCGCCGCTTCGACCGCCGCGTTGAGCGCCAGGATATTGGTTTGAAAGGCGATCTCGTCGATCACCTTGATGATCTTCGAGATCTTCCCGCTCGAGGCATTGATCTCGTCCATGGAGGTCACCATCTGCGCGAGGTGGTGATTGGCCTCCTCCACCAACCGGGATTGTTCCTGCATGCTTTCCGCGGCGGTGCGGGAGTTGGCGGCATTCTGGCGGGTCACCGAGTCGATTTCCGCGCTTGAGGCGGAGGTTTCCTCGAGCGAAGCGGCCTGCTCGGAGGAGCCTTGAGCCAGCGACTGGCTGGAGGACGCCACTTGCGCGGCGGCACCGGAGATCTGTTCAGCTCCGTCGCCCAGTTGCCGGGCAACGCCCTGCAACTCGCGGGTGGTGCGCTTGATCACGGCTGCGGCGACGCCGCTAAGCACGAGCGCCAGCACGAACAGTACGACCACGACGGTGCGGCTGGTGTTCGCCATGCTGCGGGCTCGAGTAACGATCTCCGTGTTCGCGGCCCGCTGCGACGCCAGGAGTTCATCGGTAGATTTGACAATCGTGGTGCCCGCCGATACCAGGTGCTCGGCGTCCATCTGAATGGCGTCCTGGACCTTTCCGGCGGCGCAGGTGGCCGCCACCATGGCTTGATAGCGGACGTATTCGGAGACGCCACTTTCTATCACGCTAGCCGATTGGCGGTCATTCCCAGTCTCCAACAGAGGGCGAAGTTCCCGTACCTTGGCGGCTACGGCGGTTGTCGAACTGGTGAACAGATCCTGGTTGAGGCGAACTTTGCCGGTATTCTGGATACTGGAGAACAGCAGGATGCCGCGCTCCGCGAGACGGAACGTCAACACGGTATTCTTGATATCCGACAGGATTTCGACACGCTTCGCTGTCCGGTCAGCCGAGCGATCCAGGTCACTCTTCAAGTTAGCAATGTAAGTCCAAGAGCTGACTCCCAGGACGGCGGTGATCAAGGAGATCGCGGCGAAACAGGCTGCCAGCTTTTTTCCTAATGTCATTTGAGTCTGCATATCTTTGTTCTTGACCTAAGACTTCAGCGATAAGATCGAACTCCGGCTGCGGCTCCCACCATAGACTCGAGGCGCACGGCAATGGCTTTCAGGGATTCGGACTGGGCGCTCAACTCCTCGCTCGCGGAAGCGCTCTCCTCGGCGCTGGCGGCCGTCGTTTGGGTCACCTTTTCCATTTGCTGGATGGCCTTGGCCACCTGTTCAATCCCGATTGCCTGTTGCTCACTCGCGGCGTTCACCTCCTCCACGAGAGTCTTCACCTTCGCGGCGCCGCCCGTGATGGAGCGCACCGCGGACGCGACCAGGTCGAGCTTAGCCTTGCCGCCGTTGGATGTGGCGATGGATTCCTCGATTAGGCCGGTCGTGTCGCGGGCGGCTTGCGTACAGCGTTGGGCCAGGTTACGAACCTCGTCGGCCACTACAGCGAATCCCATGCCGGCCTCCCCGGCGCGCGCGGCTTCGACTGCCGCATTGAGCGCCAGGATATTGGTTTGAAAAGCGATCTCGTCGATGACCTTGATGATTTTCGAAATCTTCCCGCTGGAGGCGTTAATCTCGTCCATCGAGGTCACCATTTCGGCCAGATGGCGATTGGCCTCTTCCACCAAGTTCGACTCCGCCTGCACGCTTTCCGCGGCAGCGCGGGAGTTCTGCGCATTCTGCCGCGTTACGGAGCCGATTTCCGCGCTGGACGCGGACGTTTGCTCGAGCGAGGCGGCCTGCTCGGAAGCGCCTTGGGCCAGCGACTGGCTCGAGGACGCCACCTGCGCGGCGGCACCGGAGATCTGTTGGGCCCCGTCGCCCAATTGCCTGGCGACGCCCCGTAAATCGCGCGTGGTGCGTACGGTGACGAGCCCGGCGGCAGCGCCTAGGGCTACGCCGATGGCGAACAGCAGAATCACGATCGTGCGGCAGTTGTTGGCGAGTGCCTCGGCGGTCGCGGCGGACCGGGCGTTGGCGTCGCGCTGTTCGGAGAGCAGCACTTGCAGCGATTCATTCAGCTTGGCCGCCACCGGTCCCAGCCGGTGGGCTTGCATGTGGATCGCGTCGCGCAGCTTTCCAGAACCGCACATCTTACCGACTTCCGCCTGGACTTCAACGTATTCGGAGACCCCCTGTTCGATGACGCCGGTGGCATTCTGTTCGGCCGCGGATTCCACGAGCGCCCGCAGATCGCGCAGTTTGTTGGCGACGGCCCCTGCAGACGACGCGAAAAGCGCCTTGTTCTTCTGCACCTCGGCTACGTCACCGGCGCTGGCGTACATCAACACGCCCCGTCCGGCAAAACGAAAGGTCTGAGTCGAGTTGCGGATATCCGATATGAGCTCGACGCAGCGTGCGGTACGGTGCACCGCATGGTCCAGATCGCTTCTCATTCTTGAGACGCAGATCCAGGCGCTGACGCCGAGTGCCGCGGCTACGGTGGAGATGGCGGAGAAACCCAGCGCCAGTTTTTTACCGAGTGTCATTTGAAGTCTAAGAAATTCCTTTCATTTGGGTCGCGCGGCCCCTCAGTGGGTCCATCGGCGATACAACAGAATCCTTTAGGCCGCGCGGCCTTACCTTAATCTGCGCGCTTCCGGCCGTCGACGAGCATTTGCAACTCGGCGACATCAGACTGTACGGAGTAAGCTTGAGCGTTCAGTTGCTCGGCGGCGGCAGCGCTTTCCTCGGCGTTAGCGGCGGTGGCCTGCGTGACCTGCGACATCGCTCCCACGGCGGTGCTGATTTGCCCGATACTGCCGGTCTGCTCCCTGGAGGCAGCGGCTACCTGTGCGGCCATGTCCACCAACTGGCGAATTTGCGCGGCAATCTCCGCGAAGGACCTGGCCACTTTACCGCTCAATGCCACACCGGTTCCTGTATGGGTGCGCGCCCCTTCGATCTTATCCGTGGTTTCCCGAGCCGCCTGTGCGCTACGCAGGGCCAGCGCCCGAACCTCGTCGGCAACGACGGCGAATCCCATGCCGGCCTCGCCGGCCCGGGCCGCTTCGACTGCGGCGTTCAGGGCCAGGATATTCGTCTGAAAGGCGATCTCGTCGATGGTCCTGACGATCTTTGCGATATCCTGGCTGGATGTCTCGATAGCCTGCACGGCGCCGGACATAGCCTGCATATCCGCCACGCCGCCATCCGCGGAGGCTCTCGCCAGTGCAGCCATTTGGTCGGCCTGGCCGGCATTTTCCGTGTTGCGCCGCGTCACGGCAGACATTTGCTCCAGCGCAGCGGTAGTCTCCTCGATGGTGGCAGCCTGCTCACTCGCACCTTGCGCCAGACTCTGACTCTGTTTGCTCAACTCCGAAGCGGCCGCGGCGACTTGCGCAGAGCTGGCCAGCAACCGCTGGACGATGCGCCTGATCTTGTGGGTCAAAGCCCGGGAGAGTAGCAGCGCGAGCGCCAAGGTGGTCGCCAGAATGCCCAGGAATACGGCGGTGACATACACGGTTTGCCGCGATTGCTGCGCTTCGATCCTGTGCGCCAGGTTCGCGCGTTCCTCGGCGATATTGTCGATATACACGCCGGCCCCGAGGCAGAAGTCCGTGCCTGGGATCATCGCGCTGTAAGCCAGTTTAGGCTGCACGCCTTTGCCCGGCTTTTCGAAATAGTAAGTGACGAAGCCGCCGCCTGCTTTGGCCGCGTCGATTAATTTACGGACGAACGGTTCACCGTTCTTGTCGAGGAGGCCGAGCATGTTCTTGCCGTTGCCGCTTTTGTTGATAGGCACATTGATGCGGACTCCGGAGGCGTCATAGGTAAAAAAGTAGCCGGATCCATCGTCAAAGAACCGAACGGGATCGGTTTCCTTGACTACGGCAGCGAGCTTCGCCTCCCGCGATTTCAGTGGCTTAAGGCGCTGGGCTAAGGTCTGCGCTTCTGCATCGACCAACGACTTGAGCGCGTTGCGATGTCCCGACGTCATCAGGCTCTCGAGATTCGGGAAAATCACCTCGCGCGAGATGGCGCGCGTCGCGTAGGAATTCATCGCTTGCAACGCCAGCAACCCGGCCGCTGTCAATCCGGGCAGAAAGAGCAGCCTTTGCTTCAAAGTCAGGTTGCTCATATTTGTTCTGATCACTAACTTCGTCCTCGGCATATCCATCGGCTGATCTTCCGATGCGCATTACGAGCCCCGATCCGCTTGTAAGGTTCGATAGGTTAACTGCCGATTCATTACCCGAGGAGCGGCCGCGTACGCATCAGTATGCTCCGCGACGCAACGTAAGGCTACTTAGACAAGTGAGGAAAAGAATGATGAAATCGAATCGCACGCAGCCGTGGCGCTGGGCCGCCGGCTCGATATTGATGCTCGGACTGGCCGTTCCGGCTTTCGGGCAGTTGCAGGTAAGTAACGAGGACATGTCGATCAAGTTCGGCTTTCAGGGACAATTCTGGGGCGACTGGTCGCAGGATCAAACACAGGGCTACCAGCAGAACCTGTATATGCGCCGCGGGCGCTTCATCGTGGGCGGAGACCTGAGTGACAGCATCAGTTTCTTCTTCCAGACTGACGATCCGAACCTGGGAAAGACCCCTAAGGCGTTGAACTCCGGATTCATGGTTCAGGACGCTTTCATCCAATGGAAAATCAACAACGCGCTGCAGATTCAGGGAGGCGAGATGATCGTGCCTTACTCACGCCAGGCGCTGCAATCTACGATCAGCTACTATTCGCTCGATATCAGCTCTGTTTCCACGGTGAACAACACCGCCACGGAGTCGAATGTGCTGCGCGACATGGGCTTCGCGACCAAAGGCTTTTTCCTGCAGGATCACCTGCAGTACCGCTTAGGCGCGTTCCAGGGCGAAAGAGATACGACGGGACACAACGCACTGCGCACCGCGGGCTATCTGCAGTATGATTTCTTCGCGCCGGAGAAAGGTTACGCCTTCGTGGGCACGGCTCTCGGCAAACAGAAGATTCTGGCTGTGGACATCGGCGGCGACAAGCAGAGCAACTATCGATCCTACAGCGCCAACGTGGCCAACGATACGCCGGTGCGCCACGGCGACGAGATCGGGCTCAACGTCCAGTACCTGCACTTTGACGGCCGGGAAAAGTTCCTGACGATTCCCGATCAAAACAACGTACTGACTGAGGCGGCCTATTACTTCCACCACCTGAAAGTACAGCCGTTCGGACGTTTCGAAACGCAGATGTTCGTGGCTGGCGTGAATAGCGCCAAAGACATCAACCGATATGGCGGCGGCGTCAACTACTACGTACACGGGCAGAATCTAAAGTGGACGGCACAGATCCTGCGGGCTCTGCCGCAGAACGGCTCGACGTTGAGACCCACCAACGAATTTACGATGCAGATGCAGTTTTTCTACTTCTGATCCGGAAGGGGCGGACTAGTTCGCGCGCGGCTACTGGCCGGCGGCGTAGTAGCCAGGCCGGCTGTAGATGTGGCGGCCATGTCCGTCCCGCAGCTTCACCTGAATGCGGTGGTACTTGCCGTCGCGCCGGGCGGCGCTCGGACGGAAGCCCAGCACGTACTGGTTATGCAATTCTCTGCCGAGAGCGGCTGCCAGTTCCGGGATATCGCCGGGCCGTTCAACGGAGAAGTGCCGGCCGCCACTCTCATCGGCGATGCGGGTCAGCAGCCCGGGGCCACCCCTTTCCTGCTCCGGCAGCCATTGGGAGGCAGAGTCGTAGATGCCGATGGAGTAGACGGCGATATCGGTTTCGCGCACGCGCAGGCGGATCTCGTTGCGCGTATAACGGCTGTGATTGTCGCCACCGTCGGAAATGATGACCATGACCTTACGCGGATTCCTGGCATTCCGCATGTAGTCCAATGCCAGGCAGATCGCATCGAGTAACGCAGTCTTGCCGGAAGGCTGTGCGGACCAGGAAGCATTCTCCAAACGTTTCAGGTCGCCCGCGAAAGGCACCGCCAGCTCCGGCTGTCCGCTAAAGCGGACGAGGAAAAACTGGTCCTCGGGATTGGCCGTAGCGGCCAGCGCGGCGATCGCTTTCTTCGACTCCCAGAGTTTGTCTCGCATGCTGCCGCTGGTATCGAAAACGATGCCGACCGACAGTGGGACGTCTTCCTCGGCAAACTGCGTCACCGGCTGCTCAGTGGCTCCATCGTAAACACGGAAATCCGATTGCCGCAGCCCGGTCACCATGCGGTCCTTATGGTCCGTCACCGTGACGGGGACCAGGACCAGATTCGCATCGATGCGCAGGTGATCCGTTGGGGACGAGGTCCGGCGCGCGACACTTTGCGGCCAAACGCAGGGCGCCATCGCCGCGGCCGCGAGCAGCAGAAGGCACGGACGTACGAGCCAGAATCTCATCAGTCCTCTCTGGCCAATTTATCTCTGGCTGTCGACACTCACAAGATAACGAAATCGCGGTTTGTACCGGTACGAATCACTCCGGAAACGGCTCGCCGGCGCGCACGATGCGGATCTGGTGATCGGTGAATTGGCGATGGGAGCCGGGCAGTTCAATCTTCGGCATGTGGCAGCTCGAACAGTCGTGCCTGGCGCGCGGACAGCTCTTGGCGCTGACGCCGTGACAGGCCAGGCACTTCGCATCGTAATGCGCGGCGCCGCGCACGACCTCTGCATGCGGATTGTGGCAGGTGGTGCAACTGATGCGTTTGTCATCGGGATCGTAACACTTGCTGTTGGTGAGCCGGTAAGGCTGGAAGCGCACATCGGCGAGACTGTGCGGACCGTGCGCCGCGATGTCAGCCCAAGTGCGATGGCAGCGGCCGCAGAATTCGAAAGTCTCTTCGGTGGTCATATTCGCCAGGTGCGGCATGGCCGCGTTCTTGGCATCGCCGTTCTGGACGGCTTGCATGTGACGCGGCGATTGGCGGTGGCAATTCTCGCAGCGCACACCGGCCTCCAGATCCTCGAGGTGCAGGGTCGTGCCGCGGACAGCTCCGGTCGAGTGACACCCGAAACAGGCGACTGTATCATCGTGGGTCATCTCGCGGCCGGCTGCCTGCACCAGATCCTTGGGCGCGCTCTCGGCCGCGCCCAGGGTCAGATCGAGCCTGTCAATCTCTTTGTAGAAGCTGACCCGGCTCTCATAATAGAGACCGCCGCGTTCGAAGACGTAAGTCTGCCCGGCGGCTCCCAGGCCAAAAGCCCAGCCGATGGGCACGGTGATGGTCTGTTTGCCGTCCGTGACGGAGTAAATGCTGCGGTCGCCGTCGCGGGTGATGGTATAAGTGTACGGTCCGTAGTGGAAGGTCAGATTGGGATGCTCGCGCAGGATGCCGCAATCCTTCACCAATTCCAGGGCATGGCCCATGGAGGTCGCGGGCTGGCTGGTGGTCTCGGCTTTATGACATGTCGCGCAGGTGATCGCGGGCGCCGCAAACAGGAGGCTGGCCTGCGAAGCAAGCAGACAACCAGCCAGCCATGCGGCGAGGGAGCGCGGCATCGCGAGGGTCAGTTCGCTTCAATCTTGACGTCGGTCGCGACAACCGACTGCGTGTCGCCTTGTTTGGCGGTGGCGCGGACTTCATAAACACCGGGCGGAATCGCGGCCGCCAGTATGCTCATCACGTAGGGGATGCGGCCCTGCTTATCGGCGTCGGGCAATGGCATGGGCACCTTCGTCAGGGTTTTGCCATTTTGCATGAATTCGATTTCGACGGTAGGCTTGGCGGAGATCGCGCGATCCTGGTAGACCACAAAGAACAGCCGCAAAGTGGAATTCGGCGAGCGCGGAACGTTGTTGTTCAGGGTCGGGGTGATGAGGCCGCCCTGGAACTGGAACGGCTCGTTCGGATCGAGATTTTTGGCATTCGGCGTATAGGAGCGGATCGAGGCGAGCGACGAGATGCCGACGCCCTGCGTGCGCGGAGCGATGTTCAGTTCGCTGTGCGCGGTTCCGATCTTGCCGCTCTCGCGATCCATCACCACGGTTTCCAGCGTGTATTTGCCGGGCGGCAGGTCGAGCGGCAGCTTCTCTACAAAATTGCCCATCTTCAACTGGTCGGCGGTGACATGGAACGAGCGATCGCGCGTCAGCTTGGGGCCGGTGACTTCGCCCTTAGCGTCTTTCACCAGCGCGGCCAGCGAGAAGTGCACATCGAAGGCCTTATTGGCGGCATCCGGCTTGGCCGCGAGGCCGTGCAGCGGAACCTCTACCAGGACCGAGAGATCGCGCTGGCCGTCGTGCGGCTGCTCCAGGAAGGCCCCCGCGCGAAAGTCCACATCGTGCGAAACCTGGTTATCCGAGATGGCTTTGAGCAGGGGCACCTCGAAGGCCTCCATGCCGGACGCGCGCGCCTCCGGAGGCAGGGCGAAATAGCCGTTGCGGGCCTGCAGCACCAGGTTCTTGCGGTCGCTCTCAAGCTTCAACTTGTGAAAGCTGCCGTCGTAATTATCGATGTGGGGATTGTAAGTGATCTCGTAGTAACTGGCGATTTCCTCACTGACATGCCGCAACGGGGTGCGGAAATCGTTGCTCTCGCCGAGCAGAAATCCGCCGGTAGCTTCGGCCAGGTTGCGGATGGGAAGCTGCACGTTGGCACGCGCGGAGCGTTCGGCGTTGTCCGACGCCTGGACTTCGTCGGTGGTGGTGCGGCTCTCATTCAGGGTGGTCGTACCGGCGGCGGCATTGGCGCTGTTCAATTGATCCATGGCCCCGGCATTCTGGTTGTAGGTCATGACCCCGTGCGTATCCACCGAATAAAAGGTGACATTCGCGCGATTCGCCATGCTGGTCAGGTTTCTGAACATCGCGTCCAGCTCGGGCGTTAAGTACATGCCCCACGTAAAGTAGAGCACCGATTTGCGTCCGGGTATGACTTGCAAGCCCTGCACCAGCGACTCCAGTGCGGTGAGATCGAGCCGCGCGTCGACGGTCGACATAGCCGCGTCCATGCGCAGCATATTGAGCATGACCGATGCGAGCCGTGCCTGCACGTAGGAACTGCCCGCCCCCGCACCGTTGGCCGTCTGGTTGGCGGTCTGCTGGGCTGCCGTAAGCGCGCTGTTGGGCTGATCGGCGCCGTTGGCGGTGGCACCGTTCAGGTAGCGCTTCAAGTCGCCCTTGATCCGGTCGGATTCGGGCAGCAGCTTGGTCGACGCCACGCCGCTGGTGGCTTCGTCGATGGCCTTGATCAACGCGTCCTTATCAGAGGTGAACTGCTGCAGAACCAGAAGGCGGGTATCGATCACCACCACCGAATAAAAGACGTTGACGCCCTGCTCGCCTTTCACCAAGTCGGTCGCGGCCGAGCGCGCGATCTTGCGTTGGGTAATATCGCCCAAGGCGTCGAAGGCCAAAGTGACCAGGCGCAGTTGTTGCAGCGGATCGAGTTTGGTGGTGGCGCCGCCTTCGCTGATCGCGTCGGCGCCCTGCACGAGGCGGAAGCCGGTGGGCTGCTCTTTGGCGCCATTATCGAGCACGGTCAAGTCGTCGGCTTTGAGATCCGTGACCGGCTTTCCTTTCTTATCGCGGGCGATGAAGTCCAGCACGACTTCATCGACGGTGCTCTTCACAACAGGCGTCTGCGGCGCGGCGGAGGTGGCGGGCTGTTGGGCAGAAACTGGGGACGTGGCGAAAACGGCGGCCGCCACCAGGGTGAGGGAACTAATCAAAAGCTTCATGACCGATGATCCGAAATCCGAGTCTCTTACCCAGTGTATGTCAGGGAGATGCGTTTCGCTTGTGCGTGCGGGTCTGGCCTACGGCAGCAGCCCCGCCGGACTTTGGGCGTGGCGGATGTAGGCTTCGGCGTGCGCATACCCGCTCTCCACTCCCCGAAAGCGCGCGACCTGGCTTTGCAGTGCGTAGAATCTGTCCGGCGATTGCGAGGCGTGCGCGTAGCAAGCGGCGCGCTTACGCGCCTCGGTCGCGGTGATGTCGACGAAATCGGTGGGGTTGAACATCAGTGTGTCCTCGCCATCGGAGACCTCGTAGTAGTAGAACCCGAATTTCTTGCCCATGGCGAGCCAGGCGTCGTAGGCCAGCGTGGAAATGGCGCGATGATCGCGGTGGCCATCGATGGGCCACTGCGCGAACAGCACGTCGGGATGCTCCGTGGCGATCAAGTCGTGAAACTGGCGGTAATGCTCCGCGTCCACCACGGCGTGGCCGTCGCACTGACCGGCGAAGAGCGGGCGCGCCTGCAGGATCTCGCAGGCATGTTGGGCTTCGGCCACGCGCACGTTCCGGGCGGCATCGGCGGGGGTTTCGGGGCAGGCTTTTTCGCCGCGGTTGAGATAGAGCAGCACCACTTCATGGCCCAGGCTCGTATAGCGCGCGACGGTGCCGCCACATCCATATTCCGGATCGCCGGGGTGTCCGCCGGTGACGATCACCTTCAGCTTACGGGCGGGCGCGGAAGTCTGCGCGCCTTGTGCGCCGAGGCCCAGCGCAGCGCCGGCCAGTATGCTCCTGCGGGAAATAGCCACGTCTTCTCCTCAGTGAAACGTTAGCACCACATCCACGACGTTCGTGCCTTCGCGCGGGCGCAGATCGGAACGGAAAGATTTGATCCTGCCTGCCAGCGCCGGCGTCACGGACTTCATGAAGTCGCGGATGTACAAGTCGTTCATGGGAGCGCCGCTAGCGAGTTTCCATTGCCCGGCCACGCGGCGCTCGAGGCCCGGATCGAGGCCGTGCACGCGCAGCTCTCCAAAAAAGAACTGCCGCCCCTTCTGCACGTCCACGCGCACATCCACCGCGCGGTCGGCCTGGCGGAAGGAGCGCGTGGTTTTGGACGATACCTGAATATAGCCATCGCGCCGCAGCACCTGTTCCATGTTCGATACCGATGCCAGGAACCGGGTCCAGTTGGCCGGCCGGCCGTCCTCAAATTGAGCGGCGGCGCGCATCTTCGTTTCGGGCAGTTTATCGCCGGCCAGGTCGACTTTGCCGAGGCGCCAGACCGGCCCTTCGACAACCTGCGTCGTAACCACGGCCGAGTCTCCCGTCACGGCGATCTGCACGCGCGGAAATGCTACAGTTAGGCGCCCCAGTTCTTCGTAAAGGGGGCGGATATTGAGTTCCAGCATGCGGCGAAATTCGCGCTCGGTAGATTCCTGTCCCATCGCTACCTTAGCCAAGTGAGCCTCCAATATATCGGAGGAGATGGCCGCGTTGCCGCTGAACCGGATGCCGGCGACTTTAGGCAGATGCGCCGGCCGGCAGATGAAGAGCGATTGGCCGGTGTACACGTCGGCCTCCGTCCTGATATCGATTTCCTGGGGATGATTGGATTTGGCGAGAACGGTTTCGATGGCGCGCTTGTAATATGCCGAGGCGCGTTCGTTCCCGGGCATCCGGCGGTCGATGAACGGCGCGGCGGATTGGAGCTGCGGCCAGAGGGCCTCGCCGTCCTGACCGGGAATGTCCAGTTCGACCGGCATGGGGGCAGGCGCTTCGGCGATCTGCAGCGTCACCGCAAAAACGTTTGTGTCGCCGATTGTTTTGACCTCATAGCGGTAATCGACACTGCTGAAGAAGCCCGTGTCGAGAAGGCGCTGGGCGGCTTCGTTGAGATCGTTGCGGGTCACGGTCTGGCCCACATGCAGTCCGGATGCAGCCATCACGGCCGCCGGCGTGAAGCGCTGCGAACCGGTAACGGCGATTTGCACGATTGGGTGCTGGGCGAGAACGGCGGGCGCCGCGCAGAGCGCGATGGCCAGCACGAAATGGCGCATGATAGCTCAACTTACCGGAAAACCTTTCAGGCGGGCACGCTGGAGCCATGATGTAATGGCTGCATGACCTGCTGCCCCGAGTTGGATAAGCTGATGGACCTGGAACTGGTGCGCCACGCGCAGCCGCACCAATTAACTGACGGCAGAATCATCACCGAGATCGATACGGAATATTATTTCGTTTTCGGCGAGGGCCGGTACAGCTTTGCCGGCATTAACTATTGCCCGTTCTGCGGACGGGCACTGTCGCGTGGTCTGTGGAATCTGGAGAAGAAGAAGCAAGGCCGGCCTTAGTCCGGGATTCGACCAATTTCGACAGTTCCCCGGCGTCATCCAGAACCAGCAGAGCCAAGGGCTGTTGTTCATCCAGAATCGGCGCGACGGTCACCACGAAATCCAGGTTCGATTCTTTGCCCGCCCTGGTCAGACGAATCCGCCCGGTCTTGCGGACAGGCAACCCCTCCGCGAAGACCTCCCTCACAAAGTTCCCAGTGACGCACTCGTCGCACGCGCCCGAAGTGTGGCCATCCGTGTCTTCGTTCGAATGGATACACTGCACCTGTTCACCGCCGCGCAAGCGCAGCAAGGCGAAGGGCACGCGGTCGAGGAGTTTGGCCCCGGCCAAATTGAAATCGACTACACAAAATTCTTGATCCACCACGAACGCCGCTATCGGCAACGCGTCGAAGACACTGGAAAGCAGATCGGTGTCGTTAGCGGGTAAGGGCGAAGGGCTTGCACTCATATCGCTTAGGTGTCGCGCCGATTCCTTCTCTCTCACGGAAAAGGGTTGGAGAAAGTGCTAGGCCGTATGGCCCAGTACGAATAGCGCGCTGGCTGGCATCACCGGCAAATCTTGCCATCGGTGATTAGGTCGAGGAACCAGAACTTCTCCACGCGTGCCAGGTCAATCTCTTCCGGGCATCGCATGATGAAGCGTTTCACTTGATCCCGTGGAATCCACCAGGTATCGCCGCCCTGCTCGGGGCGGCGGCGAGTGCCGCGGCGCGAACCTTCCAACAGTCCTCGGCCCATCCAGCCCAGCACTTTGTGCGAATCCACGCCAAAAGCCGCTGCCAGGGAAGTAGCGGAGTAGCCCTCCAGGTTGCTTTTGATTCTTAGCCGGGTCGCCTTCACCGCAATCGCCGCGCGAGACCGGGCGAAACCAGCCTGGGAGAGTTTGCGTTGGATGCCGCTGTAGGGCAAATGGCCGAACCGGAAGATGATGCGCTCCTCATCGGGCGACCAGGCGCGTTCTTTGATTCGGACCAGCCCCAGCTCCGAAGCGCGTTTGGAAACTGCGTGGGGCGGCCATCCCAGCTTGGCGCTGGTCAACTTCACGGCGCGCCGGTCGCCCTGACGCTGCCGCCGGTAGGCGTCGGCAATGCACGCATCTATCGTGGGCGACGGACTGTACTTCCTTTTTGGAGACGCGCCGTCCCCGCTGAGCGGAAACGTCACGCTGGTAGGATATGGCGCCGGCTGCGTCACGATGCTCCCCGTTTAGTGCCGCTCAACAACCAGGATGTTGGAGGTTCCGGTCTTCATCGAGAACCCGTTGGCAACTACTTGCATATTGCGCTCACTGGCCAGCATACGGCCCGAACCTGAAAAAAACCTGAAATCGGCGTGCCGTATACTGATGCCAGAGAGCACTCGAATGCGTATTCTTCTGGTCGATGATGACCGCGATCTGGCGGAGTATGCCGGCCGGACGATCGAGGAAGAAGGCAACTCCGTCACGCTCGCGGCGGATGGCGCCACAGGACTCAAGCTGGCGCAGTCATCGGCCTTCGATCTGATGATTCTGGATGTGATGCTGCCGTTTTTGGATGGCATAGAGGTCACGCGCCGGTTGCGCGCCGCGGGCGTCCACACGCCGATACTGCTGCTCACGGCTCGCGACGCCCCGCGCGACATCGTGCGCGGCCTGGATGCGGGCGCCGACGACTACCTGACCAAGCCCTTCTCGTTTGAAGTGCTGCTGGCGCGAATCCGGGCACGTACGCGCGTGAGCCAATCGGGCGCGGCCGCAAGGCTGCGCTACGCCGACCTGACGGCGGACGTCGAGACTTACGAGGTGTGGCGGCACGGCCGGCGCATCGATTTGACGCGCACCGAGTTCGCGATTCTGGAGCGCCTGCTGCGGTCGCCCGGCCGCGTGATCCGCCGCCAACATTTGATCGAGGAAGTCTGGGGCGTGGAGCGCGAGGTGCCGGACAACAACCTTGATGTTTTTATTCGCTTGCTGCGCTCCAAAGTCGATACGCCGGGCCAGCATCGTCTGATTCGAACCGTACGCGGCATAGGCTATTGCCTGCGAGAAGGGGAAGCTTGAAATTTCAGGGGTCGCTGCGGTTCCGCATCACCGCCTGGTATTTCGCCACCGTGGCCGGCCTGTTGGCCGTCTTCGGATTAGGCGCCTGGTTCGCCATGCGCGTGAGCGTGGTGCGGGCGGTAGATCGCACGCTGCGGATGCGCGTAGCCGGCGTGTACGGCTTTCTTAAGGACCAGACTTCCGGCGGCCGCGACGATGTGATCGAGGAATTGAGCGAACAGTCCCTTCTGGGGCGCGGCGGTCCGCTGCTCGAACTGCGGGATCAGGCGGGCACGCTGCTATTTCGCTCGCCCGCACTGCGCGGGATCTCGATGCAAACCGGCGCTTCGGAACGCCTCCGCATCGCGGACCTGAGCGCCGGCGGTCTCGCGTTGCGGACCGCGTCCGAGCGCATCACAGTCAACGGGCACACTTATACGATCGGCGTGGCCGAAGTGCTCGATCCGTACCGCCAATCCATGCGGCAGTTCGGCGTCGCCCTACTCATCTCCGCGCCGCTGGCGCTGCTATTCGCCTCGCTCGCCGGCTTCTGGATGAGCAGCCGCGCGCTCTCGCCGGTGGACCGGATCACGCGCGAGGCGCGTTCCATCCGCGTGGGCAACCCGGCGCGTCGTTTGCCGGTTCCGCCGGCGGAAGATGAAATCCACCGGCTGGCCGCGACGCTGAATGAAATGCTGGACCGCATCGATCGCGAAGTCCAGCGCATGATGCAGTTCACTGCCGACGCGTCGCACGAACTGCGTGCGCCGCTTGCGCTCATCCACACGGCGGCCGAATTTTCCCTGCGCCGCGCGCGCACGCATGACGAGGTGCTGGTGGCGATGCGCAAAATTCTGCGAGAGTCGGAACGCACTGCGCATCTGGTCGACGACCTACTACTGCTCGCCCGCGCGGATTCGGGCACTGACGAGGCTCCGTTTGCTCCCACAGATCTGAGCGCCCTAGCCAGCGACGCGGCCGAACAGGCGGCTCTGCTGGCCGAGCCGAAACACATCGCACTGCAGGCGGAGATCGCGCCGGCCCCGGTTATGGTTGATGGCGACGAAGAAGCCCTGTCACGCCTGCTGCTCATTCTGCTCGACAATGCCGTGAAGTACACCGATCAGGGCGGACAGGTCACGCTCAAGCTGCGCGCGGCGGGCGCGCATGCCGAGGTGCTAGTCAGCGATACTGGCGTGGGAATCGCCGAGGCAGATCTGGCGCACATCTTCGATCGCTTCTGGCGCGCGGACAAGGTGCGCTCGCGCGAGGCGGGCGGGGCCGGCCTGGGTCTCTCGATCGGGCGCTGGATCGTCGAGCGGCATCGCGGAGACATCCGCGTGACGTCCTCGCCCGGTAGGGGTTCGCAAGCGTTCGTGCGGCTGCCGCTCCGCGCGAGCCAGTCTTGACTACGGCAGCGCGGGCTTCAAACCTGCGCCGACATGCAGCCGGATGCTGTAAATCATCACCGGTCCGCGATCGTGGTTGTACGCCGGGTTCGTGTCGCGCTGCACGTCCAGGGCCGCGTAGAAGCCGGGGAAGAGGCGCGCCGAGTAGTAGCTTTCCCACACGTATTCCGGCGCATAGTTAAGCCGCCCGTCGCCGATCAGGAAGTCCAGTCCGCCCGCCGCCAGATACTCGCGATGCACGGCTGACAATCCACCCGCCGTAAACGACGTGCCCACCACGTCCGCTTTCCGGTGCCAGCGCGTGCCCTTGATCGAAATGCCGCCGCTCGCGAGCCGGTCGATCGCGGTAAAAGCGAAGCTCTGCGTCTTGCCGTCGTTCCAGCCCAGGCGGGTGAAGAATCCCGCATCGTCTGAGATGGCCTGGTCGAAGCTGATTCCCGTTCCATATTTCAACGTGCCCACCCGATCGGTGAACCCCACCACGGGCGTCGTTAGGGTTTGCGCCGCCAGTTGCAGCGATTCCCCGTAGTTCCCGGCCTGCGCGCGATTGGCATACTCCAGCAGACGCACCGCGCCTTCCCGCTTGCGGAACGCATACCGCCGCTCCTCTTCCCATACTTGGCCGTGATCGCGGAATAACCGCCGGTCCAGTTGCGATCCGTTGGCCACCTTCGGCTCCGCGGCGATGCCGTAGCGGAAGCCCCAATGGCGCGTGTGCAGTTCCTGTACGATGCCCCAGGTGTAGCCGCGCGTGTCGGCCGGATAATCCCACGCGCCGTTGTACATCACACCCCAGGCCATGAACTGCGTGCGCGGATCGTGCGTGTAGTTGTTATCGTCGAAATAATCGGTCAGCGTGAAACGGCCCGCGTATACGGAGTAGCGGTTCATGGGCCGGTCGCCCGCGAGTTGATTTTCGTCGCTCTCCTGCCGCTCCCGTTCCGAACCGAAGCCGAAATCGTGTTGGATCAGCAGCCGCGCGAAGTAGGGTTTGGGCGTGGCCGCAGCGACGCGCGGGATCTCTCCGTTCGGTGCATCGGCCAATCCATCCACGCCGCTGAAGCCTTTTCCGCCCGCGATCTCAGGATCGAAAATCAGATAGGTGTTGTGCTCCACGCGCAGCGTGAAAAACAGCGTGGAGGTGAGCGACACGTCGCGCTCCATATTATCCTGCAGGCTCAAAGGACCGGAGTAAGGAGCGTTGAACGTGCCGTGAGAATCGCCGATCGAGGTTGCCTGAAAATAGAGATTCCAGATCTCCGATTCGCTTTCCTGGCCGGAGGGCGGATCGGCGCTCGCGGACTGCGCCATGCCCCGCACCGGCAAGATCAGCAAGATCCCGGCTGCGAAGATGGTTTGGCAGATAGTCATCGGATCGCTCACAGTCGTGGACCCACTTCAGACAGACCGGTTGATGGAAACTCAAAAGGAAGCGCGGATAGCGAAGGCTTTCCCTTTGACAGAATATACCGGCCGGGGTATTCTTGTAAAGCGTTTTGCTAGATTAATTTTTAGTGAATACACTTCTATGGCTCATACCCTCGAAGAGAAGAAAAAGCTGCTGAACCGCGTCCGCCGTATCATGGGACAAGTGGCGGCTATCGAGAAGGCGCTCGACCAGGAAGCGGAATGCTCCGACGTGCTGCACAACATCAGTGCCTGCCGCGGCGCCATGGATGCATTGATGGCCGAGGTGATCGAGGGCCACATTCGCTATCACATCCTCGGCGATAACGAAAGCACCACCGATGAACAGGCGCGCGCCGCCGACGATTTGGTCAGCGCGCTGCGCGCCTATCTGAAATAGGTTTGTAACATGCGGTCTTCGAAACTAGTCTTGATGCTGCCGCTGGCATGCTGTGTTTTGACCGCCGGCGGAAGGAGCGTCTATGTCGAAGCGTTCGCTACCAAGTCCGGCGCGGCAAAGCTGCGTGAAGATGTGACCGCGGAACTTCGCAAGCTGAAATCCGTTTCGCTGGTTACCGACGAATCGAAAGCCGATTTCATCCTGGGCGGCGGCGGCGAGATTTGGGTGCGCGGATACCGCAGTTTCAGCCCCCGTTCGCACATGAAGCTGCCGAGCAACGGCACGCCCATCTATGGCGGCTACTTGTCGGTGGAACTGAAGAGTCCGGGAGGCGTCACTCTCTGGTCGTACCTGGCGACGCCCGGCGAATCAGCCGGCGATGTGTCGAAAGACCTATCCAAGCGCATCGCGAAGCATCTTGCCGAAGCACTGCCGCACGTCGAAGCACCACACGCCGCATCCTCCGATCCGCGCATCGCGGTGGCGCTGCATGCCGCCGGCGCGACCTTCCCGTACCCCGTCTACGCGAAATGGTTCACCAACTTCCGGATCGGCGATCCGGGCACGGCCATTGTCTATGACGCCATCGGTTCTGAAGCAGGCGTCCGCAAGCTGCTTGCCGGAGAGATCGACTTTGGCGCGTCGGACAGCCCGGAGGCTATCCGCGACCTCGCTCCCGCCGCGGAGGACCGCTATCTTCTGTTTCCGTCTGTCGCCGGCGCGGTCGTTCCGATCGTCAACTTACCCGGCTTACCGGATAACATTGCGTTCACGCCCGAGGCACTCGCGGGCATCTACCTCGGGAAGATCAGCAAGTGGAACGACCCCATTTTGCAGCGCGCCAATCGCGGTGTTCCGTTGCCGGATCTCGACATCGTCGTAGTCCATCGCGCGGACGGAAGCGGGACCAGCTACGCCTGGACGAGTTACCTTTCGAAGATCAGCCCGGAGTGGAAAGCGCAGGTGGGCGCGAGCCTCTCACCCAAGTGGCCGGCCGGACGCGGGGCTGCCGGAAATGACGGCGTCGCCAAACTGGTGAAGGAACTGGGCGGCTCGATCGGCTACGTCGAGTTCATCTACGCGCTCGAGAATCACCTGAGCTACGGCCGCATCCGCAACCAGAATGGCGAATTCGTGGGAGCCAGCCTGGAATCGATCGCGGCTGCCGTGGATCACTCGCCGGCCATGCACGATGACTTCAAGGCCTCCATCGTGGATGCGCCCGGCGCCGGCTCCTATCCGGTTTCGAGCTTCACTTGGCTGGTGGTGCCCGCGCACATTGCCAACGAGCAGAAGCGCAGCGCCGTCACCGCATTTCTGCACTGGATGCTCGGTCCAGGACAGCAACAGGCCGCCGCGCTAGGTTACCTGGCGCTGCCGAAGGAAATTGTCGAACGCGAAGAAAGCGCCATCGCCCGGATTCAGTGAGCGGCGTTCGCCGCCGCGCCCAGCATGCCATCCAGCCGCACGTAGCTCGCTTCCATCCCATGTTCCATGCCGGTGGAAAGCATGGCCGCACGGGTCTGCGTGTCCGGCAAAGTCATGCGCATGGTCATGAGGGTGCCTTCACCGTCCGCTTCGAAGATCGTTTCGACGTGATTATCCGGCGTGGGATCCGGCAGGTGCATGCGCTCTACGTGTACGATCCTGCGGTTGGGCTCCAGTTCCAGACATTCGCCCGTCAGATAAAAGCTGCCGTGTTTGGGATGCGTCCACGCATACCGCATCTTGCCGCCGGGCCTAGCCTCACTGATGCAGACCGGCATCGTCCAGCCTTCCGGGCCGAGCATCCACTGCTGGATCAGTTTCGCATCGGTGTGCGCGCGGTACACGGCTTCCGGCGGGGCGGCGAAATGACGCGTCACTACAACATGCGTATCACCTTCGGTCTTCAGGGTCATTTTGCTCATCGTTTTTTTCCTTTCTTGTGCGGTTCCATGGCGGCCAGAACTTTGTCCAGCCGGTCGTAGTTTTGCTCCAACGCCCGGCGCAGCATAGCCAGCCACTGGTCCATCGCGTCGAGACCGCTCTGGGCGAGGCGGCGGGGACGCTTGGCGCCCTCCACCCGCTGCGTCACCAGTCCGGCATCTTCAAGCACTTTGAGATGCTGCGAGATGGCGGGCTGCGTCATTTCGAAAGGCGCCGCCAGTTCCATGACGGTGGCCTCGCCCTTGGCGAGCCGTGCCAGGATCGCGCGGCGGGTGGGATCGGCCAGCGCGGAGAAGGCGGCGTCCAGATTCATCAACGATAGCTTATATAAGCTATTGTTTATTGTAAAGAGCAGGCAGGAGCGTTTGAGAGGAGGGCAGGCTATTGAGCCGACGGCCGCGAATAGAGGTGGATGATGCGCTCGATCGCGCGGCGGCAGACCGCGCAGAAGCCTACTTCGTCGCGCGTGAACATGATGCAATCCGGTTGCGGCCGGTAGTAGCCGCGCGCTTCGTACATGGCGCCTTCGAAGGCTCCTACGGCGTGGCCATAGGGTCCAGACCCAAGCAGCGCTGTTTCTTTTTGGCGTTCCTCGCGGAATAGCGCCTCCATCACATCTTCGGATTGATGTTCGGCGCGAATCTTCCGGCGGCGCGCTTGGATGTCTTTCTCGAGTGCTTCAAATTGCTGCTTGGGCCACGGCGTGGGCAGCGGCGTAGCCAGCTGAATTAACTCACTCCACTTGGCGGCGTGCGGATCGGCGGTGACGTTCGGCTCCCATGGCTCGGGACGCGCCGTTACGGTCTCGTAGGCGACATCCGAGGTGTAGTATTCGTCGGCCAAGCCGGCGAAGTGATGCCCGAACTCGTGTACGAAGACGTAAGGCGTGAAGGCATTGTCGGCGGATACGGTGGCGTACTGATTGAAGATCCCGCCGCCGCCGTATTTGCGGTCATTCACGATGATTTCGATGAATTCGTACGGCGCGGCCGATGCGATTTCGCGCAGACGTTTGTTGTCGAGCGCCAGGACGTAGCGCTCGCTGCCGAACGCATCGTAACTCGCGCCCAGCGGCGATTTGCGATAGATGCCGTCCGATGGACGCGACACGCCACTCTCGGCGGCCGGCGTATCCACGGCCCAGACATTGAAATCGGCGCGATGTTCCTTGAACGGCGAAGCTGAGAACAGGATCCCGGCCAGACGTTTCGCATCGTTGTGCCACTTCTCCATCTCGGCGGCGGTGTAGCCGTCGCCCATCAGCAGCAGATCCACCTTGTCCTGCGGCTGGCCGTTTTGCATGACTGCCCAAACCTTTACATCGCGCGGCGGGCCGGCGTGGTTGATGGCGGGGTCGGCAGGATCGACAACGATGGACCACAATTCGCGAAACGCATTCTGCGCATCGCGCCCCTTGACGATCACTTGCACAGGCGCGGACGGAGCCGGGAAGCGTAGCGATTCGGAAAACTGTCGGCGGATCTCCCGGGCTTCCGGCGTCTCCTGCCACTCGCCGAAAACGCTCGCAAATCCGCGCGAATACAGCATGCGATTCGTCTTGCGATCCAGCACCTCGAAGTAATATTTGCCGAGATTCGTATCGTCGCTGGTGCGGTCGAGACGGCCGGGCCAGGGGCCTTCGAGCGAGATGCTATCAAGCGAAAGCTGCTCTTCGGTGGCAGTGCCGCCGTGGAAATAATCGACACGCATGGTGCGTGGCTCGGCCGCCAGCAGTGCCGCGGCGATCATGAGAAGCAGGAATGGTAGTCGCAAGTCTCCACTACTTTAGCGCAAGGGCAAGCGCACGGTCTTCGGCCTCGTAATCGAACTGCGCGGGGTCAAAAGGTGCGGGATGGGTGCGCTCCCAGGCTACGGTCCGGGCCAGGGCTTCCGCGCGCGGGACGGTCTCGCGGTATCCCAACTCGCGGCGGATGCGTTCGGACGAAGCGGTCCAATGCTGCGCGGTGTTGAATGGCGGGATCAGGTGCTTCGGCGTGCGATCGCGCGGCAGCGTCACGACGCGGCCGTGCCAACCGGCTGCCAGTGCGACTGCGCGTGCCCAATCGGCCCAGGAGAGCGCGTCGGCTTCGGCCACATTGTAAATGCGGCCGGGGGCAGCGGTGCTTGTCACGGCCAAGGCGATGGCGGCAGCGACGTCCTCGACGTAACCCATGCAACTTCGCCATGCGGCCCAGCCTTCCTCGAGCAGGATCGCTTCGCGGCCGTCATCCATGCGCTTCAACAACGCGGCGAAACGATGCAGCGGATCGCCGGGGCCGTAGACCATAGGGAGCCGCAGGATGGCCGCGGGCAAATCCGGCTTACTGCGCACTACGTGCTCGACCAGAATCTTCTCGTACTCCGGCGTCACCCAGTCAAACGGGACGGATCCAGGCGGCCGACCCTTGTAAGGATGCATAACGGTGCGTACCGGCGAGTCTTCGGTCAGCGGTAGTGGTTCGAGCGGGCCGGACGTCAGGCCTAGCGCGATCTCGTAGGATCGATACACGTCCATGCTGCTGGTCGTCACCAGGCGGCGCGCGACGCCGCGAAACGCATCGGCGACCGCCTGCGCCTGCCGCGCGTCCCCGGAAATCATGTCGAGCACGACTTCGGGCTGCATCTCGCGGAACATGCCGGCGTGCGGGCCCAGATCGTCGCGATTTCCAATCAGCAGCCGCACACCCGGCGGAAGATTAGGCGCATGCTTGCCACGATGCAAAACCGTGACGTCATGCTCCGCGGCGAGATTCGCGACCACGTGCGAGCCAATGAATCCCGTACCGCCGATGACCAGGATGCGCATTCGCTTATTGGCTATGGAACGGGTTGAAGTCGGTATCTTTGTCGAACACATCCACGCCCTCATGACGTTTCAGTGAATTCACGATCCAGTATGTCACGGGCGTGGCGACGATTTCGTAGAGCACCTTGGCCAGGTAGCCGGACAGGATCAGGTTGGCGATCAACGCTACGCTGATGCTGCCGCCGAAAGTGAGCACCGTGACCACGAAGGTATCAACGCCCTGGCCCGCCACCGTGGACCCGACCGTGCGGGTCCACAGATACCGGCCGTGCGTAAGCAGCTTCATCTTCGCCATCACGTAGGAATTGGCAAACTCGCCGCACCAGAAAGCCACCAGACTGGAAGCGATGATGCGCGGCACGAAGTTGAAGACTTTGGCGAATGCCGCCTGGCCGCCCCAGCCCGGGGCCGAAGGGAGCCATACGGTGACCAGTCCCATAACGGCCAGCAGCGCAGATGCGAAAAAGCCGATCCAGATGGCGCGGCGGGAAGCGCCGTATCCATAGACCTCGGTGAAGATGTCGCCGAAGATGTAGGTGATCGGGAAGAACAGCATCGCGCCACTGAAGCGAAACGGGCCCACGGCCGTGATCTTCTGGCCGACCAGGTTCGAGATCAGCAGGATGACGACGAAGGTGTGGACCAGCAGGTCGTAGTAACGATAGCGCGCCGTGTTCATCCCGCGGACCGCCGCTCCCATTGCACGGAATGATCGGATGTGACGGCGCGGGTCTCGGCGGGCGAATCAGTGCGGAAATACGACCAGGGGCCTGGAATCCAGGGGTAACGTTCGATGACCGACTCGTCGATAGCGACGCCCAGACCCGGCCCGCGCGGCACGACCAGGTTGCCATGGTCGATCTCGAGCGGTTCTTTCAGAATCTCCGCGGCGAGGGGAAAAGCGTACATGCCCTGGCGCGCGGGTGCGGAGTAACACGGATATTCGAGCCACTCAACGACCGCTTCGGGCCAGCAGACGCCCAGGTGCGCGGCGGCGATTACCTCCAGCGCCGTTCCCCAGCTATGGAACGCGAACCGCAGACCGGCGCGCGCGATGGAGGCGAGCAGGCGGCGGCCCATGGCAAATCCGCCCTGGCAGCAGATGTCCATCTGCACGTAATCCACGGCTTGGCGCAGGATCAGGTCTTGATAACGCTCCTCGCTCGGCTCGTGCTCGCCGCTGGCCAGTGGCAGATAGTCCAATTCCTTCAAGCGCAGATAGGCTTCGTGATCATCCGGCGGCAGCGGCTCTTCGAGCCAGGCGACGTCATGTTCGGCCATCTGGCGGGCCAGTTCCTGAACGGTTTCGAAGCTGTAGCTGCGATCGCCCATGCGCCACCATGTGTGCGCGTCGACCATCAAATCGAAATCGGGCCCGCAAGCCCGGCGCATCTGCCGCACGGTTTCCAAGTCGGCATCCGGTCCACCCGCGGGCCGCATTTTGTAGGCGCGGAATCCGAGCTCCGCGATGGCCGCGGCTTCGGCGGCGTAACGCTCCGGCGGCATATACATACCGGCGCTGCCGTAGAGCCGGATGGTGCCGCGTACGCGTCCACCCAGCATCTCGGAAAGAGGCACGTCTTTGGCCTTGGCGCACAGATCGTAAAGCGCCACTTCCACGGCGCAATAGGTCTTGACGGCGTCGGCATCGGCCTCCGGAAGCGCCATAAACTGAATGCGCAAGGCGTCCGGATCGGCAAGCTGGCGGCCCCTCAGAAAAGGCCCTATCAGGCTTTCGATCATGCTTTGGACGCGTTGGCTGCCGGGCCCCGGCGCGTAGCCGATCAAGCCATCCTCAGACTCGACGCGGATGAGCATGGCGTCACGCTTGAGGATAGTCCGTTCGCCGCCGTAGAAAGGCAGACGCACCGGTTCAGGGAACGGGTAGGAGAGCAGAAAGGATCGAACGCTGGAGATTATCATCGAACTCCAGCACAACAGGATAGCAAACTAGGATTGGCGGCGTCCGGCGGCTTACATGAACTGCAACCAGACGGCCGCGAGAGTCACCAGCAAGAACGACGATACAAACGGGATGCGCCACTTACGGCCAGCTTCCTTGGGCTTGAACAGGATAACTGGCGGCCGGCCATCGGGCCCGAGTGGGCCGTCCGATTCTTCGTCGTCAGCTTCTTCGGTTGCCTCGGCGGCCTCATCTGCGGGCGCCTCTGCTGCGCCCGCCTGCGGCTCTTCAGCCCGTGGTTCGGGCATCATGATGACGGGTTTCTCCGGCACGACTTGAACTTCCGCAGCTTGTTCGGCGGGCGGCGCGGATGCGGCTGCCGATGGCGGTTCCGCTGCCTCAGCCGCAGGGGCCGGCGGAGGCGGCTCGATGTCATCCGTATGGATGGGTTCAGGCTCGGGCGGCGCGGCGGTGGCCGCGGCTGGCTCCGCAGGCTGGGGCTCCTCGGGTTTCGGGGACGGCGGTGGCGTCTCCATCACGGTGTGTGCAGCGGGCTTTTCGAACAACTGCCCGATGCCGGCGATCAAGTCGAGCACGTTCTGCTCGGCGCTGGAAGACCGCTGCCGCAGGCCGCTTACGGTTTCCGCAGGTGCGGCCACCGCCACAGGCGCCGGAGCGCGCTGTTGCAGGCGGCTCTCCAGCGCTTGCCAGACACGCTCGATGGCGCGATTCTCAATCTCCACCGCGCTGGCGGCGAGCTGCTTCTCGAGGGCCGCGATACGGGCTTCCAGAAGGGCGGCGTAATTGAGCGCCTTCTCCAATTCCCGCGAGTGATCCTCGGCCGGCGGCGCGGCCGGCTGTTCCGAGCGCAGACGCTCTTCGAGCTGCCGCAGTTCGGCGGTGAATCCCTGGCTGACTTGCGCCACGCGTTGTTCCACGGCCGTCGCATGGTAAGCCATACGGCGATCGGTCTCATCCAGGCGCGACTGCATTGCCGACAGTTCGCCTTTGAGGACCGTCGCTTCCTCCGCCGTGCGGTGCTCGCGCTCGTCCAACCGGGTCTTGAGCGCCGCAGACAATTCCTGACGCAGTTGCTCGTGAGCCGTATTCAGACGGCTCTCGGTCTGCTCGATGTGCGCGCGATGCTGCGCGCCGGCCGTTTGCAGTTCCGCGGCCATGCGCGCGTCAAGGGACTCGTGGAGAGCGTCCACGATGGCCTTGATCTTAGGCGGCAATTCCTCTTGCAAGACGGTCAGCTTGCGGTCCACGGCGGACACCTGTTCGGCATACCGCTGGAGGCTTTCGTCGATGGCCTGCCGGAATCCACCCGCGCTGGGCATTTCATCGCGCAACGCAGCCAGCGCCTGCTCGAGCGCGGCCAGGCGGGTGGCCGCCTGCTCGTCGCCCGCCGCGACCCGCGCTTCCATGGAGGCTTCCACGGTTTCCACGATCTGGCGGATCTTGGGCGGCAACTCCTCGCGCAGTGTGCTCAGCTTGGATTCGAGCTGCTGCAGGGCCTGCTGCAAAGGTTCAGTCTGGCTCTGCTGCTGCTCGGCCAGCCCAGCCAGCGCGGTCGAGAGCTTTTCCGACAGCGCGGCAACCTCGCCGTTCAGCCGCGCCTCTAATTCCTCGACCTTCTGCGGGGCGACCGTACCTGCCTTGACGCGATTCTCGACCTCAGTCAACTCCAGCGCGACGCGCGCTTCCATCGACTGGCGCACGGCCTCGATGATCTCGCGGAACTTGGCGGGCAGGGTTTCCTGCAACGCGGAGAGCCGCTGGTCGACGCCGGCAATCTGCTCGGCGCCGGCCTGCTGCGCGGCCGTTACATAGCTGCGTACCTGCGATTCAATCTGTTGGATGGCCTGCTCCACGGCGCTCGTCTGCGCGGCCGTGTGGGTATCCACCGCTTTCAAATCCAGGGCGATCTGCGCGTCGAACTCGGCCAGGCGGCGGTCGACTAGCCCGACATGCTCCGTCAGGCGGGCTTCCAGAGCGACGATCACTTTCTCCAATACGCGCCCGTCCAGCCCTTCGCCGAACTTAGCCAGGGCCTCTTTGTCGATCGTCTGTGTGTGGTCAATGCGGTCTTCCACTTTCCTAAGCCTTTCAGCCAGGGGACCTAAATCGGTCATCCCTTCCTCCCGCGTTCTAGGGGGTCCTTGAGCGAGTTTCACCGCCACGCCGAATGCGAGCCCATCGCCAAATGCCAGCGCAAGGCTCTTCAGGAACGAGGACTGGTTGGACTTCTCCATAGAACATAATTTACACGGAATGTTTCAATACATAAAGAGAAATCTTCGTTTCTGTTTCGTAACCTATTGACTTTACGTCGCTCTAAATGGCGTTACAGTTTGCCAGTCCTTTTCGATTATAGTGGCAAATCACACCGGCGGACTCATTTAGTATCTGAATTGTTATCCTTAGCAACATGCCTGGAATCGAGTCGTGGGTGGATTGGCATTTATGCGCGGTGACGGCAGCCAAGATCGCGGCGGCCTATTTTCTGGCGCTGCCCATCGGATGGGAGCGGGAACGGGCCGAGCACGCTGTGGGCGTGCGCACGTTTCCGCTTGTGGCCATGGCCAGTTGCGGCTATGTCCTGCTGGCGGATACGCTGGCCGGCGGCGACGCGCCTTCGCGGTCGCGCATCATCCAGGGTCTGACCACCGGAATCGGATTCATCGGAGGCGGTGCCATCATGCGCGCCAAAGGCAACGTGCATGGCACCGCGACAGCGGCCAGCATCTGGAACACGGGAGTGATCGGTGCAGCCGTGGCCTCGGCCCGCTTTGAGATTGCTATCATTCTGAGTTTGATGAACTTATTGACGCTCCGTCTGTTGCTGCCATGGAAAGACCGTATTGACCGCCCGGCCGGGAAGAGGCTGGAATGAAAAGGCGGGCAGGCCTGACATTCCGTTACCGGAATAAAGCAGAGCCCTATGCGGAAGCTCTCCGCCAGGCCGGCATCGAGCCGGTGTTGATCTCGCCCGAGAACGCCAGACCGCTGGTTGGCTTGCAGGGGCTAATGTTGAGCGGCGGCACCGATTTGAACCCGGCGCGCTACGGCGCGGCGGCCCTTGCGGGCAATGAAGAGCCCGACGACGAGCGCGACGAATTGGAGTGCTCGCTGCTCGCCGGGGCCCTGGCTGCAGATCTGCCGGTGCTCGCGATTTGCCGCGGGATGCAGCTTTTCAACGTTTTCCACGGCGGCACCCTGATCCAGCACCTGGCAAACTCTGACGTTCATCGGGTGCGCGGCGATCACCCGGGACTGCCCGTCCACCAGATCCTGGTCGAGCCGGGCTCTCGCCTGGCGAGTATTTTAGGCGCGGGGCTACACGGCGTGAATTCGCGGCATCATCAGGCCGTGGGGCGGATCGGCGGCGGTTTGCGGGTGACGGCGCGATCGGCACCGGATGGCGTGGTCGAGGCACTGGAGCGCGCGGACCGCCGGTTTGCGGTCGCGGTGCAGTGGCATCCCGAGGATCAGATCGCCCGGGACAAGCAACAACTCAAGCTCTTTGAGGCATTTGCGGAAGTGCTGGAGTAGGTTGGTAGCGCTACTGGACCCGATCGCGATTCTGCTCGTTCAGCACCAAGCCGTCGAAGATGGCCAGCACCTGCTTGCGGTAGGTGTAAACGCGCCGTAAATCCTGCCGGAAGCCGGATTCAAAATCGTGCGCTTTCATCCATTTCTCGAGCAAGGTGCGAGGCACGTCGATATCCTGCCGGAGAGCGTCGATCGGATGGCCGCGCAAGAAGAGTCCGTAAAAAAAGGCGGCTTCCCGTTGGGGCGCCAAAGGGTCAAATTCGTCTCTCGCCGTCATAAATACACGGGTCTAACTCAAAAAAGCCAGTATAGCGGTGCCGGGTGAAGTCGGCAAGTACCCAGATCCTCAGGGGTGCACGACATAGAAGTGAGGGCTTGGCGGTTTCTGTTTTTTTGGCGTTATAATCCTAACGTATGTATACGTTAGGAACGGAGGTGCCTCTTGCCTGATTCCCTCACCACCCTCGAACA